>FUWD013180876.1_pt1 | contig 23131 bp, 21 predicted proteins | sample 1063281 | NCBI WGS metagenome assembly FUWD01 (sample SAMEA79048168, study PRJEB19326) | metagenome | biome: marine | reverse complement strand
AGTAAATTTGGCCATGCATCATGAAGAAGATGGTGTTGGCACTGCCACGGACCAGGGTAATTTCACAGGAATCAGTGCAGATGTTCTCATCGAGAGGACTCTTGGTAACGGTGCGGTGGTTGATTTAGAGGGTGCTTACTATGACTGGGATACGGATAATAAATCTGATGATACCATCACCCAGGGTGACTCCTTCTTTGTCTTGGCGAGTTACTTGATGCCAGGTAAAACTTCAATCGGTGGAATCGAGGGTCAGTTCCAGCCTTATACAAGGTATCAGGGATATAACCGTGACATGAAAAATGATACCGGTAAAACCGGATATACGGAGCGCATAGAAGCTGGCGTGAATTATGTTATCGATGGGTTTAACGCTAAGGTGACTGCCCTTTGGTCACAAGCTGACGATGTAACCTCAGTCGATAGCTATATACTGGGTATGCAGTTCCAGTTGTAATTTGAAATAAAATTCGATTTTCTTAGAAAGAGGAAGGGCTTGGTCGCCCTTCCTCTTTTTTATTGAAGTAAGACTGGTTTTTGTTTTTGAAGGCAGAAAACCTCACACTAACTCCTCATTTTGGTTTGAAGGTCAACTGACCGACTCTCTCAAACGGTTTTCCCCACCCCCATGTAGAAGCGCCATTTAAAAGTATAAAAAAAACAGCACAACACCCATCGAGCGCTTTATTTTAGAGCGAAGTAAAAGGAACGGATTTTAACGACAACAAATAGACCTTTAATTTTCAATGGATTGCCTGCTCTTGGTTTTGGCACTGATATTGCTTCATATGTAAACTTTATAGTTTTAAAACGGATCCAAGCTTTATTAAGCAGGCAACAAGATAGTGAAAATTATTAATCCTATTTTAAGAAGGAACGTTTGATGATGAGTTGTCCTAAACCAAAACAAAAGTTTTCAATCTGTACTTTGAAGTTTCTAATCCTTACGCTTGTGTTGTTTGTTGTCAGCGCGACAGCGCAGGCAGCTGACACCATTAAAGTAGGTGTATTGCATTCGCTCTCCGGCACAATGGCGATCAGTGAGACATCATTGAAGGATGTGGCTCTGATGGCTATTGAAGAGATCAATGCCCAAGGTGGCCTTCTGGGGAAAAAGCTCGAACCTGTAGTGGTTGACCCTGCCTCAAACTGGCCCTTGTTTGCTGAAAAAGCGCGAGAGTTGATCCAAAAACACAAAGTCGCGGTGACTTTTGGTTGCTGGACCTCTGTTTCACGTAAATCAGTCCTTCCCGTTTTTGAAGAGTTGAACGGATTGTTGTTTTATCCCGTTCAATATGAAGGTGAAGAATCTTCTTATAACGTTTTCTACACCGGCGCGGCACCCAACCAGCAAGCCATTCCGGCAGTTGAGTATTTGATGAGTGAAGACGGTGGCGGAGCCAAAAGGTGGGTTTTGTTAGGAACCGATTACGTTTATCCCCGCACGACCAACAAAATCCTTAACTATTTTCTGAAGTCCAAGGGAGTAGCTAAAGATGATATCATGGAAACCTACACCCCGTTTGGTCATAGCGATTACCAAACAATCGTGGCGAATATCAAAAAGTTCGCGGCGGGTAAACCGACCGCAGTTGTCTCCACCATTAACGGTGACTCCAATGTTCCATTTTATAAAGAACTCGGCAATCAGGGCCTGAAAGCAGAAGATATCCCAGTCGTTGCATTTTCTGTGGGAGAAGAAGAGCTCCGGGGAATTGATACAAAACCGTTAGTAGGACATTTAGCGGCCTGGAATTATTTTATGTCTGTCGATACTCCGGAGAACAAATCCTTCATCAAAAAATGGAACGCATATGTTAAAAAGCATAACCTTCCAGATGGAAGTAAGCGGGTCACCAACGATCCTATGGAAGCCACCTATATAGGGATTAAGATGTGGGCCCAAGCGGTTCAACAAGCGGGCACCACTAACATTGACGCTGTTCGCCAAGCCGTCGGCGGCCAGACAGTCCAATCGCCTTCCGGTTTTAACATTACTATGGATGCGGCCAACCATCACTTGCATAAGCCGGTGGTTATTGGTGAAATCCAGGAAGACGGACAGTTTGAAGTGGTGTGGCAAACCAAAGGACCCATCCGGGCACAGGCATGGAGTCCATTTATTCCAGAAAGTGCTAAAAAAGTTGCCGATTGGACTTACCCCTGGGTATGCGGTAATTGCGAAAAAGCTAAGTTCTAGTTGACTAAAAATTCTCCTCCGGTTCCAGAAACGTTGCGGGTCTCCTCCTCGACGGACTAATGGAGCCGGAGGAAAATATACTTTGGTTTCAATACAGGAGACTCCATCCATTCGTGGGTGGAATTTTCTTTTTAGGGGTACATTTTAAATCGAATGACAACAACCTCGACTTTATATATCATGGGTGGAATTTTCTTATTAGGGGCACATTTTAAATCGAATGACAACAACCTCGACCTTATATAAATACCAAAAGCTGAAAATTGAACCAAAAAGCCGAAAAAGATTTATTCGGTTTTTTGGTTTTTTTTTACTTTTGGCTGCGGGATTGCTTCCACTTTCTTTAGTCGAAGCAAATGATTTCGAATCAGCCCTAAAAGATTTAGGAAACAAAAGTCGCTCCAAGATAAAGATAGCGGTGAAGCTTCTGGGGGATATGGGAAACCCTGCCGCACTTCCTGCCTTGGAGGCTTTGAGAAATAAACGCCTGCAAATTAGTGAGGGTGGAGCGCTTATCATACTTGATGAGTCGGGAGATCAGGGCCACGATGCATTGAGTGGAAAACAAGTCGATTTGAACTCTTTGGAACTTCGCAAACCCAGAATCAATAATTCGGTTCGTAGGGTTTTGTCAGTGGCGATAGGAAAACTTCAGCTAACCTCGGATGACTCCGATGTTCGATTGGCGGCCGCAAAGGAACTATTGAAGAGGCCATCGAGTGGCTTGGTGGTGTTGGTAGAGAACGCTTTGGCTAAGGAGAGCGATGATGAAGTCCGTGAAATCTTTTTGCTGGTTTTGGCAAAAGAAGGATTAAATAGTGATGATAAAAAAAAGCGCCTCCAATCGTTAAAAACCATAAAAGAAATTGGAAATAATGATTTTAAAACTGATTTAGAAGCCTTGTTAGGAAAAGACGAGAAGGGGGAATTTTTGGAAAAAGATCCTACCATTCGTAAAAGTGCCTCCCAGGCAATTTCTAGCATTGAAAGGCGTCAGTTCTTTATTAACCAAGCCGCAAACTTATTTTATGGGTTGAGTCTTGGAAGCATATTGCTTCTTGCCGCTTTAGGGCTGGCCATCACTTTTGGCCTTATGGGTGTGATTAACATGGCTCATGGCGAAATGCTTATGATCGGCGCTTATTCCACATTTGTTGTTCAAAACCTGTTTAAGGAGTACTTACCTGGTTTTTTCGACTGGTACTTGGTTGCAGCTATTCCAATCGCATTTACAGTAAGTGCTATCATCGGTATCATTTTGGAGAGAAGTGTCATCCGGCACCTTTATGGCCGCCCTTTGGAAACCCTTTTAGCTACCTGGGGAATCAGCTTGATTTTGATTCAAAGTGTAAGGCTGGTTTTTGGTGCGCAAAATGTTGAAGTAGCCAATCCCTATTATCTGGCGGGTGGGGTAGAAGTTATGAACGGGGTTGTCCTTCCCTATAGTCGAATTGCCATCATCATTTTCGTTGTCTTTGTTGTGATTTCGGTTTGGACGTTACTACAAAAAACCTCACTTGGGCTACAAGTAAGAGCTGTTACACAAAACCGGGGAATGGCTTCTTGTATGGGAATTTCAACCCATAAGGTTGATATGTATACCTTTGGCTTAGGTTCTGGAGTGGCGGGTTTGGGTGGATTAGCCTTGTCCCAGATAGGTAATGTTGGTCCGGAGTTAGGACAGCTATATATTGTCGATTCTTTCATGGTTGTAGTTTTAGGTGGAGTCGGAAAAATAGCAGGCACGGTAGTGGGGGCTCTGGGGCTAGGGTTTGTTAATAAATTTTTGGAGCCTATTGCTGGTGCGGTATTGGGAAAAATTATCGTTCTAGTTCTTATTATTGCCTTAATACAAAAACGACCTCAGGGCCTTTTCGCTCTCAAAGGTCGCATGGCTGATAACTGAGCATAGCTACATGATTAAAAAAATTGCTACTTTGCATTCCTTAAAAGGGTGGTTGATCGCTTTTGGTCTATTGGGTATTGCGATGGTTCTTCTTCCCCTTTTGAATATATTTGTGCCTGAAGAATCTGTTTTGCATGTCCCTGATTATATGTTTTCTTTATTAGGAAAATATTTGTGCTATGCCTTGGTGGCGTTGGCCGTAGATTTAATTTGGGGATATACCGGAATCTTAAGCCTTGGACATGGGGTGTTCTTTTCCATGGGTGGATATGCCATGGGGATGTATTTGATGAGGAGTATCGGAAAAGAAGGTGTGTATAAAAACGACTTGCCCGACTTTATGGTGTTTCTCGATTGGAAAGAATTGCCCTGGTATTGGTATGGATTCGATTACTTTGCCTTTACGTTACTGGTCATCCTGATATTGCCAGGCTTGTTCGCTTTTACTTTCGGGTATTTTGCTTTCAAGTCACGCATTAAAGGAGTCTATTTTGCCATCATTACCCAGGCAATGACATACGCGCTCATGCTTTTATTTTTCCGCAACGAAACAGGTTTTGGAGGTAACAATGGGCTTACTGATTTCAAGCGCATCTTAGGATATTCATTGCAGGAACCCTCCACAAAAATGAGCCTGTATATAATTACCATCATTGTATTGTTCTTGAGTTATGTCTTGTCACGATACGTAGTCCAATCTAAATTGGGACGGGTTCTTACTGCAATCCGGGACGCAGAAAGTCGGGTGATGTTTTCCGGATACAATACGTTGCACTACAAACTTTTTGTCTGGACGCTTTCAGCATTTTTATGCGGGATCGCCGGAGCCCTCTATGTGCCACAAGTCGGCATTATTAATCCAAGTGAAATGCAACCTTCCAACTCGATTGAGATGGCTATTTGGGTTGCGGTAGGTGGGCGAGGGACTTTGAGCGGTGCGCTCGTTGGAGCCGGGCTGGTCAACGGAGCTAAAAGTTGGTTTACGGTTGCCGCTCCGGATTATTGGCTTTATTTTTTGGGTACCTTATTTATTGTCTTAACGTTATTTTTCCCTAAGGGCCTGGTTGGTGTTTTTTCCCGTTTTTCATCAAAAGATAAAGCAAGGGGACCTTCTTAATGGATAGTCCAGGAGCTCATATCAAAGATGATTCAGTCGATGCGACTCATGGTTGTATCCTTTATGTAGAAGGGTTAACAGTCAGCTTCGATGGATTCAAAGCTCTCGATGATTTAAATCTCTACATTGATGACGGAGAGTTGCGTTGCATTATTGGACCCAATGGCGCTGGTAAGACGACCATGATGGATGTGATTACCGGGAAAACACGTCCAGACCGGGGTACTGTTTTTTTTGGACAGAACCACGACCTGACTGAAATGACAGAGTATGAAATATCCCATGCAGGGATAGGCCGTAAATTTCAAAAACCGACAGTATTTCTCAACCATACAGTATTTGAAAATCTAGAATTGGCGCTTCATGCGAAAAAGGGCATCTGGCAATCCCTCACTAAATCTTTAACCGGAGAGCAACGAGACACAATTGAAAAAGATTTGGAGACCATTGGATTGAAGGAGCAAAAGAATCTCCCGGCAGGTTTGTTGTCTCATGGTCAGAAGCAATGGTTGGAGATAGGAATGTTGTTGGCTCAAAACCCGCGACTTTTGTTGATTGATGAACCAGTGGCGGGGATGACACACCAGGAAACTGAACATACGGCAGAACTATTAAAATCACTAGCAGGAAAACATTCTGTAGTGGTGGTCGAACATGAAATGGATTTTATTCGTTCTATAGCAAATAGAGTTACCGTTTTGCATGAAGGACATGTATTGGCAGATGGAAAAATGGACGAGGTGCAAAACGACCCAAAAGTTATTGAAGTTTATTTGGGAAGTTAACTATGTTAAAAGTACAAAAAATAAATCAATATTATGGCGAAAGCCATACCCTTTGGGATGTGAATCTCAATATCCTTCCAGGATCCTGCACCTGTCTGATGGGGAGAAATGGAGTCGGGAAAACTACCTTGCTTAAGGCTATTATGGGACTTTTGCCTACGGCCTCGGGTTCCATTAGCTTGGAGGGTAACGAGCTAGCAGGGAAACCCGCTGAATTGCGAGCCCAGCAGGGAATAGGCTATGTGCCCCAAGGCCGGGAAATATTCACTCAATTAAGCGTAGAGGAAAATCTTCGTGTGGGCCTCCTGTCTCGTGAAGATGGGTTGCGTGAAATTCCTGAATTCATATTTGAAATTTTTCCTGTATTAAAGCAGATGCTCAATCGTCGTGGAGGAGATCTTTCCGGAGGTCAACAACAACAGTTGGCAATAGGAAGGGCTTTGATTCTCAATCCAAAGCTTTTGATTTTAGATGAGCCAGCCGAAGGTATTCAGCCAAACATTGTGCGTGAAATAGGAGACATAATTATTCACCTCAATCAGGAAAAGGGGTTGACCATTTTAATTGTAGAACAGAAGTTGCCATTTGCCCGTCGGGTCGCACAACAGTTTTGTATTTTAGATAAAGGCCGAAACGTAGCGGCAGATGAAATGGGGAATTTGGGAGAAGACATTATAAATCGTTTTTTGAAAGTCTAAGCAATACAAATAAACCGGTTTATTCCTATAACCTTGGATTTACTAAAATTTCCTTCTTCATTTCAATTTACTAATAGCAATCACCACATCATTTGATTGAACGTATCCATAGATGGGATTTTTGATGATGTCCTCAGAGCAGATAGCCACTGTTGGGTAAACTTGAGGTAGGCACCTGAAAACAGGGTGGGATTTTCATTCCTGTTTACGGTCATTTTATTTTCCACTCCGTACCCTGAGCGGTGTCCTCCAGAACGACTCCCATTTGCGTTAATTCGTCCCGGCACTCATCGGCTCGCGCCCAGTTCTTATCCTTGCGAGCCTGTTTGCGATCTTCTATAAGACCTTCAATTTTTTCTACATCGAGTCCAAGCTCTGATTGCTTGATATCGAATATTTCCTGCTTGATCGTTTGCGGCGAATTTTCCAATAACCCCAATAGTCCGCCAGCAATTTTGAAAGCGGCGACACGGACTGCCAGATTTTCTTTATCACCAGATCCGTTATCGATATTACTGCACTCGGAATTGATCGCCCGCAACTCTTCATTCAAATGAGCCATAACGACGGCTGTATTGAAATCATCATTCATCGCTTCCTCGCATTTTGCTATAAGGGAATGGCTCCTGACCTGCTCCGGTGAAACATCGCTATCCACTACAAGAGCTTCTGCATCTCCCAATGCCTCATAAAATCGCAATAAAACTTTTTCCGCGTCGTCCAGGTTTTTTTCACTGAAGTCAATTGGACTCCGGTAATGACTGCTGATCAAAAACAAACGCAGTGTTTCCGGATGATACTTTTTATAAATGTCGCGCAAGGTGAAAAAGTTGCCTAGCGATTTAGACATCTTCTCCTTGTCGATATTGACGAATCCGTTATGCACCCAGAACCGGACCGGCGCACAGCCAGTGACACCGCAGGATTGCGCGATCTCGTTTTCATGATGAGGAAATACCAGGTCTTTCCCACCGCCGTGGATGTCGAAGATATCACCGAGATATTTGCGCCCCATGGCCGAACATTCGATATGCCATCCGGGCCGCCCCGCGCCCCACGGACTGTCCCATGACGGTTCACCTGGCTTGCTTTTTTTCCATAACGCGAAATCCAGAGCGTCGCGTTTCTGTTCGTTCACCTCCACCCGCGCACCCGATTGCAGGTCGTCTATATTCTTCCCGGAAAGTTGACCGTAACCCTCAAAAGAAGTCACCGAATAAAAAACGTCCCCATCCGATTCATAAGCTTTCCCTTGATCGATCAATGCGGAAATCATCGCGAGCATTTCAGGAATGTGGTCGGTTGCTTTCGGTTCTTCCGTCGGCGATTGGATATGAAGTCGCCCCATATCCTCATAGAACGCATCGATAAACTTTTCCGTCACCTCCTGCCAGGGGATATTTTGCTCGTTGGCGCGGTTGATAATCTTGTCATCGATATCTGTGAAATTCCGCACGTAAGTAACATCGAATCCCAGATGCTTCAAGTAGCGAAAAATGGTGTCGAAAACGACACCCGCACGACCGTGACCGACATGGCAATAATCGTAAACCGTAACGCCGCAAACATACATCCCCACAGCGTTTTCACGGACCGGTACAAACGCTTCCTTCTTACCAGATAAAGTATTGAATATTTTGAGTGTCATAGCCGACTAACCTACCACCTCAAAACCCCCCAAGTCAACTGCTCGGCATAGCCCCTGTTAGGGCGGCCTCTGGCCCTTGCAGGGACTTGGTCCTCCTGCCCTCTCCCATGCTTCGCTCTGGACAGGCACTCCTTTGAGTTAAAGGGTAGGCTGGACGGGCTTTGGAACCGCAGGGCCAATAAGAGGCCAAAACTCTCTAGGGCACAAGCCCTCACGGATACAGGTGTCACCTCGATATCTGTACTAGGACTGAGGCCTCCTTCTCCTTGAACGGTTCGCTTGTTTTTTTGTGTTGACTGGATAATCATTGCCCGTTAGGATTTTGTCATTCGTGGCAAACCTTTCCACCAAAGTGTTGTTAAAAACCATTTCCAAACTATGAGTGAATCGATCTATTTCAGCCTGTATCAGGATGTGCCGGATTACAGTGTGCGGATTTTCCATACCGCCCTCTGGACTCTCTATAACGGGGTGACACTTGAGGCCAGCATCATTGGAAAAAGCCATAGAGTGATCAGCCGCCTGGGGGAAGACTGTCTGACCGAATTCATTACCTGCTTCGACCGGAAATTGCCTGAGCAGGCATTAGAGAGGGTGTACTTACAATCGGGTGCCGTTCATGACCGGGAATATCAATCCGGCAACCTGGTATACCGGGTCAACGTCGAACAGGTTCCCCGGCTTTATAATACTATGGATGAATTTTTAAGTTCGTTGGGTGGGGTTACCCCCTCAGATGTATTGACTCACGGGTTCGCGGACCCTCCGGGACCTCCCGCGACACCCCCGCCGTTTACCGGTTTGGCATTGAATTCCGACACAAACACCTTTTATACTGTTCATACCTATCCTGAAAGGGGTGTTTCTATTATCAGCCGAACCACTATTGGCTTGCTGGTTTTATCAACAACGACATGATCAAACGTCTTTTCAAAATTGCGCAGGCAGAACTTAACTCTTTTGCGCAGAAAAACAAGTCGGATGGAAAAGGATGTTTCGTCAACAGAGCCTGGATTTTCAGACTTCCAGCAAGAACCGGTAGAACCGATTTCGGTTCAGGATCCCCTGGCGGAGTGCTATGCCAACTTGGAGATACCCGTTGGCTCCGACCGGGCAACGATAAAAAAAGCCTGGAAAACGCAGATGAAAAAATATCACCCGGATCTTCATTGCGATGACCCGGAAAAAAAGCGTGTTGCCGAGGAACTCACCCGCCGGTTGACTCAGGCGCGTAACACCCTGGATGCCGCATTGTTAAAAAAGTAAGAGGAGAAAATAATGGCCGATTTTGAAAAAGTAAAAGATTTTTTATTGGATATGGGCTTCGTCATGAGCCATGAGGAACCCAAGGAAGAATTGGTTGTAATCGACGATGAAGAACGGGGAATCAAACACCTCGTGATCGATTGCGAATCCCCCATCCTTATTCTTGAACAGGTCATCATGCCGATGCCTCAGGATTCTTCCGATTTCTGCAAGCGTCTACTGCAAATGAATCGTACGTTAGTTCATGGCGCTTTCGTTCTCGACGATGAAGGCACCACGCTTTTATTCCGGGATACCCTGCGAATCGAAAATCTGGACCGCAATGAACTGGAAGGAAGTATCGACGCGTTGAGTCTCGCTCTGGCCGAATATGGCGGCGAACTCGTTTCATTCGTACGCAAATAAATACAATTTCTGTAACTGGGAGACAAATATAATGAGCGGATTATTTTCAAGAATACTGCGACTGGGCAAAGCCGAAGCGCATTCCGTGGTGGACAAGTTCGAGGATCCCATCAAAATGACCGAGCAGGGAATTCGCGAACTCAAAAAAGATATGGAAGAATCCATGAGAAGTCTGGCGCAAGTTAAAGGCATTGTGATCCGCATGAAAAACGATGCGGAAAATAAAAAGAAACTCGCGTCGGATTACGAAAGCAAGGCCATGGCGCTATTACAAAAAGCCCAGGAAGGATCGCTGGAAATGGCCGAAGCCGAAAGACTTGCAACTGAGGTTCTCGCCCGCAAGGAGGATGCAGGGCAGGAAGCCTTACGACTTAGCAAGGAAGTTACCGCCCAGGAAAACATGGCATTTCAACTGCAACGCAACGTGGACAAACTGCGCACAACGGTTCAGAGTTACGAAAACGACTTAGTCACCCTGCGCGCCCGCGCCAAAACCGCTGCCGCCACGCGAAAGCTGAACGCGCAAATCGCCAGGGTAGATTCTGACAGCACCATCGCCATGCTTGAAAAAATGCGCGATAAGGTCGAGGAAGACGAATCCCTGGCCAAAGCCTACGGCGAAATAGCCGATTCGGGACAAAGCATTGATGATGAAATCAACAAAGCCCTGGACGCCGGCTCAGCCATGCCGGGAGCCTCAGACAGCCTTGCGGCCCTTAAAGCCAAAATGAAAATCACCTGACCATGGTCTTTGACTTCTTTAAAAAAAGAAAAAAGAAGAATTCCGTATTGAAGATCTGGTGCTCTCCAAACTGAAGAAGGGTTTCATGGTCGACTACGACATGGGAACCTACTGCGTCACCGCATGCAACAAATACCAATGGAACGAAGGCGGTGTCACCGACGAATGGGAATTAAAGGCCGGTTCCGAAACCTGGTTTTTGGAGCGCTCCGAAGAAGACGGCGAAGTCGAATGGAGCTTGTGCCGTAAACTGTCCATCTCAGAGTTGGAAGGCGACATTGCAGGTGAAATCGTGCGCAACGAAGACCCTCCTGAGGAAGTCGTACATAAAGGAAAACGGTTCGTTTTCGAGGAAGATGATATCGGCGAGTTTTTGCGTGACGGATCAGAGGAAGCCCTGAGTTTTGTCGCTTGGGACTACGAAGATGAAACGGGAGAACAATTTCTCACCATCGAACAGTGGGGCGAAGCCAAATTTGACATGCAAGTCGGATTCATGGTCGAAGAGTATCAATTCACCAACATCCTGCCAGGTGAATGATTACGAAAAGAAATTGCCGCTCTGAGTTCCATCGAAAGATTATCTTTTGTGTTTATAGTTGCCCGATTCCCATCCCTCCAGTCTCTTGAGTTTTAAAGGTAGGCTGGCCGGACATCGGGAGGTTTTAAATAACGCCCGATGAATCGGGCAACCACACTCATGCAAATGTGTGCGCTTTACGACCAAACAACTTTCCCGCGCAACCCTCTAATACAAATCCCAACTACCCTGCCGGTAGTACTTCAAGATATTGTGATCAAATTGGGTGTTGGGTTCTATGATGTCCTCCTTTTCGAACAACCCCTTGCCGAAATGCACCATCGAGATCATAGCGTCGCGGTTTAAAAACCGGGTCTCGATATCAGCGAATTCCAACGCCGTGAGATCCTGTTTGAGACGCTGTGCAGGCATCGCTTTCTGCCTGACTCCCAGGACCCATCCCCACTGACCCATGCTGGGTATGGAGTTCTGGTAAGGCAAGGTCGAAAACCCAGCGAACTCCACGGTTTTCTTAATACAAAGAAACGCTTCGGGGGAATACAACGGGCTGGTACTTTGTGTGACCATGGCGCCAAATGGTTTTAGATGCTTCTCAACCATCTTGTAAAATCCTAACGAATATAGCAACGATAACGAAACTGATTTCGGGTCGGGAAGGTCGACGATAATGGCGTCGTACAGGTCGCCGGAGTTGTTTATGAATTGATAAGCATCTTGATTGACCACGCGGACGCGAGGATCGTTGAGCGACCCCTGATTGATGCCAAGAAAAATATCATTCTTCCTGGCCAGTTGGGTCATGGCCGGATCGAGGTCGACCAGAGTGAGATTTTTTACATCGGGATATTTTAGAATTTCCCTGGCGGCTAATCCATCGCCTCCACCCAGCAGCAAAATATCCTTGCGCTCCTCAATCAACCCCATCAAGGGGTGTACCAGAGGTTCATGATACCTTTCCTCGTCGTAGGTGCTGAATTGGGTGCTCCCATTTATAAAAAGCCAATAATCGTCTTTCCACTGAGTGACCACAATTTTCTGATACCGCGTTTGTTCCTCATAAACGATTTTATCTTTATACTTATGTTGCTCGCCGTGTAAGATAATGGGCTTGGCAACCGCAAAGGCCAGGACCGAGGCCACAAGCAAGCCCGCAAATTGAGCTTTGAAAATGCGGGGCCGCGCCAAACGGTCTGGGAAATACCACAACACCAGCGAGACCACAAGCAGGTTGAGGCCACCGAGGAGGACCGGAGTGTAAGTAAGCCCGAGAAAAGGAAGCAGGACGAAGGCAAATAAAGCCCCGCCTAACAACGCACCGTAGTAATCGAATTCCATGACCGAGGATATATTTTCCCGTAGCGGTTCATAGGCTTGATTGATCCGCGTGATCAACGGAATCTCCAGTCCAATCATAAACCCGATCATGCAGGCGACTCCGTAAATCACAAGCCCGGTGTGTATCGTATAGGCCGAAATCCAGAAACAGAACATGGCGGAAAAAGTGCACAGGAAAGATAAACCGAATTCGGTCAGTACAAAACGATCCAGGAGTTGGGATTCAAATTTACGGCTGTATCGACTTCCCAGCCCCATAGAAAACAACATTAGGGAAATCACTATCGACCATTGCAAAATGGAATCGCCTAATAGGTAGCTGGCCAAGGTAGCTAATGTGTATTCGGTCACTATCGCCGCGCATCCGGTGGCGAAAACACAGCTTTTTAAAACAAAACTCAAGCGACGGAGCCTGGATGTTTCGTGGTTATCGATAGCAGGTGTAGGCATGGATCAACAGTGATGAAAAGGGACTAAACTTAAATGCACCAGGTGATGAGGAAAGAGGCGCCAATGTATGAGGAGGCTTCCAAAAAAGCCGCACCCTGATTGGGTTTCTCCTGATCGACCAACTCGTTGGCCAAACTGCGGCTGGGTAAAAGAATGCGATCTGTGAGGGTACGTGTACAGGGAAGCAAAATGAGCCCTACCACCATGAAGAGGAAAAAGGTCGTTAAGTTTTCTCCCCAGGAAATAAAATGTTCGGCGGAAGCGGCGCGCAACAAGTTGCCTATAGCGATCAAGGCTCCCGCAAAGCCAATGCCCACTGCAACGTTATCTTTTTCTATTTGCTCGTGAATATTGTATTTCGTGATGAGGTTGTAATATTTTCCTACGAGAACGAGAACGGTCTGGCCCAAAGCCCAAAAGATGATCCCCGTAAAAATAGACCCGCCTTGGCCGTATAAGGCTCCGAAGATATTGAGTCCGGTTGCCACAAAAACGGCGAACTCGACCACGCCGGTACCGCAGTTTTGGTCCTGCAAAATTTCCTTTCGAATATCGAACTCGGAAAGAATGAAACGGTCATTGATCAAAGCCGAAAGGTTGAGTAGTAAAATCGCCAAAGGCCCGTAAACCAGAATATCGATCAAGTCCTCTTCCATCCCGGCAGATGGCCCGGCGATCACTCCGCCAATGGAGAATGTCAATCCCAGATAATAACCGCACAGGACCAGGGCAAACGCCGCATTATCTTTTTCTACCAATTCACCCTTGATACTATAGCCCCGCCGGAAAAGAATAAACACTAGATGTCCGACTACAAAGATGGCAAAACAGACGGCCAGGTAAACCAATGAAGACAAGATGTGATCTAGATTCATAATTATTTACCGAAACTGAAACCGCGGCTTCTAAAGGTGTTTTTGCTTCGCCCCATGCGTTGTCCAATTTTGTTTTGGAACCGGGTTTGCGACCGTGATTTTTTAGCCATTTTTCTTTTAAAAAAATCTGGTTTTTGTTTTTTCGTCACCGTCCCGTTAGTCCCATATTGCTGGCTCGGCCCGTAATAAGGTCTCCCTGAGCTGTGAAAAGAGGAATAATTGTTATAGTGGTTCCGGCTGAGCCCAAATCCGGCCCAGTTCATCACCTGTGACATCAACATGTACTTCCCGTAAAACTCCCACATGCTACCGCCCCGATCATCGTCCCGCCAGCGGCCATACTGGGAATTGCCAACGTATTGGTAACCGTTTGGAAAGGGCGTGGTAGAGATGGCGCCATCGGCGGATTTGGAAGCCAGAACCATGCCGAGATACGGTTGATTTTTATCATAATAAGGCTTGTGAACTTCCACGAAGGGACGCATGGTTTTTTGCTCTCCCACATCAACACGGTATTGATGGTAGTAGGAAGGAAAGAAGTTGCCCTCCTCGCGCATATCATGAAGAATAATTGCGTACTCCTTATTGCCTTCCAGTTCGTTCTGGATATTTTCTACCGGGTTCTGCCCACCCCCACAACCCTGAAAAAAAAGTGTGCTCAGCAGAAAAAGAAGAGGCAAAAATCTCACCTTATAAATGAGCGATGGTTTGGATTCGATCAAAAGGTTGTCTCGATTCATTTTTAGAAAATAAAACTAAAGGTAAGAATACTTCCGAATAAGCACACTATAAAAGATAACCCACCATGTCAACACCACAAGGATTAAAAATACGTTTGTATTATATGACCATTTTTCTTCTACAAATTAAACCGCTATAATGATTTCTTTAATGAGTCTTTTTGGACGGAAATCGTTAACATGTTTTTATACACATTTAACCGCATCCTGAGAAAACTCAGGCAACCCGACGTCCGTTTGCTTTTCGCCCTGGGCTTGATCTTTTTTTTAATGATTCTGGCTTTTGCGTCCGTGCTTTCCACCTACGAAAAGGATATGACCTTTTCAGACGGCCTGTGGGCCGCCTACATCACTTTGACGACAATCGGATACGGGGATATTTCAGCGGCGACCCCGAGGACGGTGGACCACGGTTTTGACCTCGATGCTGGGAATCGGCTGTTTCGGGGTTTTAACCGGGATCATTTTGGAACGAGCCATGCAAAGGAGGATGAAGAAAATGAAAGGCGAAGGCAATTATACCGGCAGTGGGCACATGATCATTGTAAATGTTCCTTCCTATGCAGAGACAACGGAATTATTGAAGGAGCTGGACTACAGTCCCGATTTCAAGGATATCCCTCGCGTGATCGTGGCCGCGCATTTACCCAATCGGGATAAAGAACTACCCGATTTTTTGGTTCGCAAAATAGACGCGTTTATCATGGGCCTGCCATCGGCTTTAGAAACTTTGCAACGGGTCAACGCGGCCCAGGCTAAAGCTTGCGTCCTCACCTCTTCCGCTGCCGACCCGGCTATGGACGACACCAATACCCTGACGGCCGGCCTCATCGAAAAAAACTGGCCGCAAGTCGTTACCGTAATGACCTGCAGCCGTGCCGAAGCCCTGAACAACCTCAGTACCTTCGGCATCGACGGTGGCATCAGCACCACCGACTTGCAAATGGGACTTTTGGTGCAGGAATTGGAAGACCCCGGTCTGTATCAAATTTACCGCGAACTATCTTCCAATGCCGACGGCAACCAGATTTATATCAGCCATTCAGCATTGGGATCGTGGGATGGCCTTGACCGGGGATTCAGCATCGGAAGTTTAAAAATCGCCGCCATTCAACTCAAACTCCCGGTTGAGATTTTGGGCATCCAAAGTAAAGAAGCAAAAAAGCTGAACCTCAATCCGGAAAACGATCTAATTCTAACTCCTGACGACCACATCGTTTATATGTCCAGGAAGCGTTTCGACTGGTTGAAAAACAGTGGTCAAATCATGCAACAAATCGCCAAGGTATAAGAGGGAATAATTTGGGGCTTTGTAACAAACCCGAATTCCACCTCACTTTAGTTTCCCACGCTTGCCCTCTGGACAGGCCCAGCCATCCAGTCCAAATAGTTTTAATGGTAGGCTGGACGGGCATCCGTGACTACTTTTCTCTGCGTACTTTGCGGCTTTGCGGTGAAAAGCTTTTGGACTCTGCCCTGTCCGGGGTTTTAACGTTTCTTGGATTCACCGCCATCAATGAACAGAATCTCCCCGTTGACGAAGGGGCTGTCTATGAGGTAGTCGAGTCCACGCAGGATGTCGGACAAATTACCGTGGGTTTGGGTGGGGATACCCGGCGCGTTCTTTGTGAGGTATTCATCCGTACTGCCCGCGGGCGGCAGGATGAGGCCGGGTGCTATGCCGTTGACACGCACGGTCGCGCCCCACTCCACGGCTGACAGTTCCGTCAGGTGGGCCAATGCTGACTTGCTCACTGAATAAGCGCCAAATGTGGGGACTCTTCGCGAAATGCGCTCGTCCAGAATGTTTATGATGAGTCCGCTATTGACCTTTTTCTTATACTCGCGCATCAAAACAAACGGGGCCATCAGGTTGATGTTGATTGTGTCGAGAAGCGTGCTGTCAGACGTTTCTTCCAGGTTTTCCTGAATGAAATTCGCGGCCGAGTTGATCAGCAGTTCAATGGAAGTGAAATCCGCCAAGACTTGATCCACCAGAGGGGCAATCGCGTTGAAGTCGGTGAAGTCTGCGGAATAAGTTTCGCAACGAACGCCCAGCGCTCCCACCAAGTCGGATGTCTGCTCGGCAGACTCCTGTGACCTCCCGTAATGGAATGCGATGTCGTATCCGCGTTCTGCTAGGTGCAGAACCATGGCGCGACCCAACCGAACGGCGCCTCCTGTTACTAAAGCTGTGGCCATGATGTAATTTCCCTCTGTTATGCTATACTTTCGACATCTTAAACTAACAACGGATTATGAAACTATAACAGAAAGCGATTAAAAAACCATGGACGACCAAGGCAAAGCAAAGTCGGTGAACATCACCGTGCTCACCGTAAGCGATACGCGAACGGACGAAAACGATAAATCCGGGGACACTCTGGTCGCACGCATTAAAAAAGCCGGACACCACCTCGTTGAGAAACGAATTGTCAAAGACGAAATTTCTTTATTGCAAGATACCCTGAAGGAATGGATCGATTCAGCGGAAGTCGATGTGGTGATATCCACGGGCGGCACCGGCGTAACGGGGAGAGATGTGACACCGGAGGCTTTTGAGGCTTTATATGAAAAACCCATCCCCGGTTTTGGCGAGTTGTTCCGGCAATTGAGTTATGAAAATATCAAGACCTCCACCATACAATCGCGCGCGACTGCGGGTGTTGCCAAGGGAACATTCCTTTTCGCTTTGCCCGGTTCCACCGGCGCATGCAAAGACGGCTGGGATATGATACTCGTTCACCAGTTAGACAGCACCCACAGACCCTGCAATCTGGTAGAACTGATGCCCCGATTGATGGAAAAATAGTAAGGCCCGGTTCTTAGTTCATAGTTCCTCGTTGTTGCTGATATTTTTTTGAACTAAGAACTAGGAACTATCTCCACCTTCTTTCTCATGCAACGATTAGAATACTCAGTCGACTCCGATCACAAAACCCTGCGGTTGGATGTTTTCCTTTCAGAAAGCCAGGATGAACTCAGCCGATCCCGCCTCAAAAAACTGATCGAGCAGGGCCATGTTTCAGTCAACGACTCCCCGGCACAGGCAAAGTACAAACTGAAGGCTGGCGACAAAATAATCCTCAATGTCCCTGCGCCTTCCGTGTCGGAAGTAGAGGCAGAGCCGATTCCGCTTAACATCATTTACGAAGACGAGGTGATGCTCGCCATAGACAAACCCGCGGGAATGGTGGTGCATCCCGCCCCGGGACATGGGAGCGGCACTCTGGTCAATGCTCTGCTGAACCATTGTACAGGCCTGTCAGGAATCGGCGGAGTCGAAAGACCGGGCATCGTACATCGACTGGACAAAGACACATCCGGTGTGGTGCTCGTGGCAAAAAATGAAATTGCCCACCGCGCGCTGGCCCGTCAATTCAAGAGCCGGGAAATTAAAAAAACCTATTTGGCCTTAGTTCGTGGAAAAGTGAAGACCGCTACGGGAAGGATCGAATCCTCCATAGGCAGACACAAAACCAATCGAAAAAAAATGGCCGCCGATACCGAGCGGGGCCGTCAGGCGCAAACTCGCTACGAAGTTATGGAAACTTTCGGTCATTTTTCCTATCTTCGGCTGTTCCCGAAAACGGGACGAACCCATCAGATCAGAGTCCATCTGGCTTCAATCCACCATCCTGTTCTCGGTGACATCTTATATGGCGGTAAGGTCACAGGATCCTACCAGAAGGTACATCGACAGGCCCTGCATGCCCATAGAATAGAAATCGTCCATCCTATCAGCGAAAAACCCATAATTTTCGAAGCCCCCCTGCCACCAGACATGGCTAATTATCTGACCCTATACCGTCAAAATCCAACATTTACACCTTAACAAGCTAAACTCAAATTATTTTATATCGCAAAAACAAGGGCTCATTCAAAATCATATATTTAAACGAAACCCTCTACCTGTCAAATATCATTCAGAAAAATCAGGTTAACGCACTCCGTAGTAAACAACCGTGCTGGCCTGTGGAAAACCTGTTGAGAAAATTCGTTTGGCATTGAAAAAACAGGCCTTACTGAGAACCACTCATTTTTGGCAGCTTCCATGTGAAACTGGAAAATCCCTTTAAATTCATTAGATAAGAATAAATAGCGCGTCCTGCCATAAACAAAAGTTAAAACCTCTTGACAACTCCTAGTTTTCCACAAAAAATATCAACGAAAGCTCTCGACTCTGTATGCCCTGCAGAAAAGGGCGCAATCATCATCAAAATACTGGCAGGTCAAGACCGCCCTTTACCTATGCGATGACCCCGGGGGAAATATCAAGGAAACGCCACAGCTCCACACTAAACACAGATTCCAAGGGCAACAAAATTTTGACACCCCGATTAACCGCGATAAGACTAGAGAACGCTCGTATAGTAAATTCGCGCCTCGAATAAGGCCCTTTGAATCTGGAGTTTCCCGTAGTAATTCACCGAATAGCTAGCTATACCTGACCTTGAGAGGCCGACACTAATTAAGTCCCTATTTCTAGGGAGGCAAAGGCTGTCCCCCTTACTCCCCCTTCAGCTTTTACACAAGTCTGTTCATAACCTGTGGGAAAAACCGTTATTGAATACTCTAATTAGATATAAATTAAAGAGTTTTCGTCCATTGACTAGAAAGTAAGCAACACATTATGTCTATTATTTATCAATAGGTTAATAAGAACTCAAGAATTCCCCGAGGAGTTAACTCATAATAAAAAAACAATAATTTTTCCCCTCTGGCCCGGTTCGGATTCACCAAAAACAGACCTGACTTCAAAGCCTTTCCATCGCATGATAAATTTCAACTCTTATCTGACCCATAACCAACTGTTTTTTATATTAATACCTGATTCCAGGCGCAATAATTATGCTAAGATAACTCACTATGATGGACCGCAGACTGCTATCCAATTTTAACTGGTTGTTGTTCATAACCATTCTTGCCGTTGCCGCTATCGGTGTGGTGACCATATACAGCGCCAACCACGGTCGCCCCGAACCCTTCTTCCGCGACCTTTACATCAAGCAAATTTATTGGATTCTATACGGGCTCGTTGCCATGCTCATAGCTCTGGTGATTGATTACCGCGAACTGAGTCGGTACGCCTACGTGATTTACGCCATCACTGCCCTAGCCCTTGTTTATGTATTAATAAACGGTGTCGTGGCTTCTGGAGCCAAACGCTGGATACATATCGGGTCGGTCAGCGTTCAGGTTTCCGAGTTTGCCAAAATAGCGTTGATCCTTGCCCTGGCAAAATTTTTTGAATCGGGCAAAATGCAGGGACAGTATTACTTGAGGGATCTGTGGGTGCCGACCCTGCTCACTGGAATCATCGGAATGTTGATCGTCGTTCAGCCCGATCTTGGAACGGCAATCATGATTTTCTTGATCTTTCTTGTTTTCGTTACCGCCATAGAAATTGATAGCAAATTTCTGACCCGATTGTTCGGCACCGGAATTCTTTTGGCCCCCCTACTCTGGTTTGGGCTTAAAGACTACCAAAAACAGCGGGTGATGACCCTGTTCAATCCAGAGCTGGACCCACTCGGTGCAGGCTATCACTCGATCCAGTCGAAAATAGCCATTGGCTCGGGAGGATTCTCGGGCAAGGGACTATTTATGGGGACACAAAGCCGCCTCAATTTTCTTCCTGAAAAACATACTGACTTTATCTTTTCGGTATTCGCTGAGGAAACAGGGTTCATAGGAGTCGTGATCCTCCTGTCCCTTTACCTGTTCATCATTCTCAAAGGACTAAACATCGCGTTTCGCGCGGCGGACCGATTTGGACTCTTTCTGGCACTGGGAATCATCAGCTCAATTTCCTTTTATGTTCTGTTCAACATTGGAATGACCATTGGTTTTTTCCCCATAACCGGACTCCCCCTCCCTCTACTGAGTTACGGTGGATCGTCACTGATAACCAATTTCTTCGCCCTCGGTTTATTGCTCAATATAGAAATGAGACGCACCGTTCATTGACCACGCCGTAAAAACAATAAGATATGTTTGGCCTGAGCTTGAATCCGGTGTAACATACTTAAATCAAAATTCACTGAGTTCATTTGCGTTCTATCAACTGACAACATCCGGCAAGAATCGTCGGCTGTACGTAAGAAAAGGTTTTTCACATGCCTTCTGAAATACTAATAAATTCCAACCTGCGAGAAATTCGAGTCGCGTTGATTGAAAACAATCAACTTGCCGAACTGTTTATCGAACACCGTGCAAAAAAAGGAATCGTAGGTAACATCTATAAAGGCAAGGTAACTAAGATATTGCCGGGCATGCAAGTCGCCTTTGTCGATATCGGATTGGAAAAGGCCGGATTCCTTTACGTTGGAGATATTGATGTAACCGACTTGCTGGGGCCGGAAAATAACCTGACGCAGAACGAAGAAGAAGATGTCGCTCTGGACGAGGAGGAAGAAGAAACTGAGGGACCGGAGCAGGATAAGCCCATAAGGCCCATCAAGCACGATATCCCGATTCAGGACATACTGAAAGAAGGGCAGGAAATCATTGTCGAGGTTGCTAAAAATCCTCTTGGCACCAAAGGCGCCCGCATTACAACATACATAACCCTTCCCGGGCGCTATCTGGTCTACATGCCAACGATCAACCACATCAGTGTTTCACGGCGCATTGAGGATGAAGGAGAAAAAGAACGACTGAAAACCATGATCTCAGAAATTGGGAATCCGGGCGAAGGTTATATCGTTCGCACCGCAGGACAAAACTGTGAAAAGAGTGATTTTGAATTCGATCTGAATTTCCTGCACCGCCTATGGGATAACCTGCAAAAGAAAGCGGAAAGCACACCTGCCAGTAATCTGCTGTACGAAGACCTGAACCTGATCTTCCGCTCAATCCGCGACCTGTTCACAAAGGATGTGAGCCGTATGGTTATGGATTCAAAATTGGAATACCAAAACTGTCTTGAGTTCTGCACAAACTTTCTGCCGCACGTTTATGACAAGATGGAATTGTATCAGGGACCAGCACCCATCTTTGACCATTTCGGAATGGAAATAGAAATCAACCGGGCATTGGATCGAAAAGTCTGGCTCAAATCGGGCGGGTATATTTCCATCGACCAGACAGAAGCTCTCGTTGCAATCGATGTGAATACCGGGAAGTTTGTCGGATACAGCGATCCGGAAGAAACCATCCTCAAAACAAATCTGGAAGCGGTTAAGGAAGTTGTCTACCAGTTACGGTTACGCAATATAGGCGGAATCATTATTGTTGATTTTATTGACATGGCCAAGGAAGAGAGTAAGGAGATTATTTGGAACACTCTGATCCAGTCACTTAAGGGTGATCGTTCTCGGACCAAGATTTTAAAAATCTCGGAACTCGGCCTTGTTGAAATGACACGCAAACGCGTACGCGAAAGTCTCGCGCAAACCTTATGCGACACCTGCTCCTATTGCGGAGGCAAAGGGCACATTAAATCGCCCACAACCATATGCAATGAAATCATAAGAGCGATTCAGCGTATCTGCACCAACGACCAACTGGATAAGAAATGCCTGAAAGTGGAAGTCCATCCCCACGTTTATGATCTCTTTTTTGAAGAAGAGAGCTCATTCCTTGAGGAAATAGAACAGGAATACTGTCTCGAAGTTAAATTTATAGTGAGCCATAAACTGCATCAGGAAAAATACGATATCGTTCTTGAGTAAACCCAACCTCTATAGAAAGCAGGTCATCCATGAGACACATCGCTCTAATGATTTTTCTAGGAATAATGCTAATTCTGGGCGGATGCGGTACGGCGGGGAAAAATTTTGATGAATCAAAAATCTCGAAAATTGCCAACGGCACCACCACCCGTGCAGAGTTAAGAAAAATGTTCGGGGAACCTTTTAAAACAGGTATCCAGAACGGTCAACCCGTGTGGGTTTACGAATACAACAGCTACGACCCTGTAAACAATGACAAATCTAAAGACCTCATCATCATTTTTGGTCCCAACGGAGTGGTGCAGTCGCATCAGTTCATGTCCAGTGAACCGGCGCCCGTGAACTGAACCCGGCCACCCCCATCTATCTCCACTACCTGCAAAATTCCCGTTGCGGGAATCCTGCTCCTTTACGTCGGCAATGTGATACAATTCTGCGCTTTAATCCGCCGAAGCTTGCTGGTTATACTGAACCTGATTTTTCTTAACTCGTTTAACAACCTTCATAAATCTTTTCACACAAACTAAAACTATGGGATTCACCTGCGGACTCGTCGGACTACCCAACGCTGGGAAGTCAACTTTATTCGGTGCACTAACGCGCACCAAAGCCCAGTCGGGAAATTACGCTTTCACCACCATCGAACCTAACAGTGGCATCGTTCCTGTTTCCGATCCACGTCTGGACACTATCTGCCAGCATATTAAAGCCGATAAGGTTGTGCCTACAACCATGGAGTTTGTGGAT
>FUWD012876850.1_pt1 | contig 23141 bp, 29 predicted proteins | sample 1063281 | NCBI WGS metagenome assembly FUWD01 (sample SAMEA79048168, study PRJEB19326) | metagenome | biome: marine | reverse complement strand
TGTTCAGGGGTTTCATCAGCAATATTTTGTACTGCTTTTACAAACCCACCAACACCAGCGATTTCACCCTCAACTTGTAACCTATCCATATAATGAACAGCGTCCTGTATCTTTTTAAATTCTTCTTCAGTGAACGTGGCCTCTATTTGCTCTGATTGTTTCGCGTATTCATTATTTTTCATAACATAAGCAACTGATTTACCTTGCAATTCTGATAATGGTTTACCACTTTGTTTTGATGCTACCATACTTCGCGCCGTATCGACATCCATTGGCCCAGTTACTTCTTTCCCCGTTTCCATATCGACCACTATTTGTTGCTTTTCAGCTATTCTAGTCGCCATATTTTGTTCAGTATCAGCTTTAGCATTAAGCCTATCTTTTTTGACTTGGTTAATTTGTTGCTGTAATAGGGCATTCTTTTTCGCGTCTTTAGTACTAGCGGCGGCTTTTTCTAATTTCTGTTGAAGTACGGCCAATGATTGTTCAATATGTGCATCAAACTCACCTAGTAACCTAGAATGAATTTCCGCCTTTTTATCCATACTCATTTCACGCTTATCAAGCGCAACTATCTGTCTATTAAGGTGTTTTTCTTTTTGTTCTAAATCCCTAGCAATTATTCCACCTAATAAGTCAGTACCAGAATCGGCCCTACTACTAGTTAATCCTGCACCGATAGAACTCACCAATACGGCAATACCCATCGCTAGTTTGTCATTTGTGTCTTTATTAGCCCAGAATGATTCAGGTTTTGTGTTCGCTAATCTTTCACGTTGTTGGTCAATATGAGCCATTTCAGCTTGCATATCAGCATTGAATTTTTCTTGGGCCTTTATTTGACTTTCTTTAAGTGTATTGACTTTTTCGTAGTGTTGGTCTCTAAGTTGTTGAGCTTCTAAGTTACTTCGTGCATCGATTTCAGATAGTTGGTTAAGTGTATTTATTTCTGATTGTGCAACAGCATCTTGTTGAGCTTCAATAGCCTTAATACCAGTTTTATCAACTGAAGTAATAGTTTGATCTTTTATCTTAGTAGGTCTTGGAGTTTCGACTTCTTCTTCACCTAATAGTAATGAACTAGTAGGCTGGGACGCCGCTTGTTTTTGTCGCTCCTCTTCAGCCATTTCCTGTAAGTAGCCTGCTTGCTCATCTGCTATAGCCTTTTGATCAAAGTCCCTAGAGCGCTTAATATTAGCCTGCTTTTTCTTTTCTTCTTCATCTTCGACAAAGTTAGTATTTAAACCTGTATCAAAACTAGACATATTTAGTATCCTTCTGCTATTGCGTCAGCTAAAAAATCATCTACACCACCAAAATCACCACCAGTAACATCTACACCATCACCGCCACCACTACGGTACCATTCTGTAAACCAATTAGCGCCACCCTTAAGTAGCTCACCGCCTATATCCAAGTTTTTTCTTTTCTCTGATGCCTTGTATGTTTTGGTCGCCTCTCATTTCTGTTGTTTTGATTGCTGTTACGGCATCGCTTATAGTTTTTCTATCTATAGCCTTGATTTTTTCTTCGTCAATTTGGGATTGGATATCAGTTTTTCGAGCGTCTTCCTCAAGCTCTTTACCTTTGAATATTTGATCTTCTATGTATGTCTGCGTGTCAAAGTCTAGTTGGGTATTTTTTAATACTGCTTGCACGGCAGCTTCCAACTCACTAGTGGATAATTTCGTATTTTTCTCAAGGTTAGCCAACTTAGCTCGGAAATCTATATCTTGGTTAGCTATTAATGCCTTAGTTTCGGCATCTAAATTCCCTAATGCTAGATCAGTTTCTGACGCAAGATTAGATTTTGCCGCTTCTAAAGCTGTTGTTTGATTCATCCCTCCAGCCTCTAATAATGCAGACTGATTAGAGATATCAGATTCTAGTTGTAAACCAGTACGCTGCAAGTCTTGTCCTCGGTATTGCCCTAATGCACCAGTTAATTGTCCTATATCTCGTTCCTGTTCTTGTGCGCGCAATATTGCGGCGTCCATAGCTAATTGCTGACCAGATTGAGCTTGTGTTTGCATTAATTGACGTTGAGCCGCTGGCAGTGCCCTACCAGACATTGAACCTGCTTGTGCAGCCATTTGATTAATCATGTCTTGCTGAGCTTTATATAGCTGTAATTCCGCTAAACTAGGCCCTGCTGTACCTGCTACTCGACCTTGTAATTGAGCAATAATATCGCGTTGACCCTGTAAAAATTCAGATTTATCGCCTAATCGTACTGTTTCAGCTTGAACTTGAGGTAATGTATTCGGATCAATTCCCAATACTTCAGCAGCTTTAGCGGCTACTATAGGGTTAGGTGATTGCATGTCTGCAACTGCTTTAGCCTTTAATGCTTCAGGATCAACCCTAATTCCACCAAGGGTTTCAGCTAAATCGGCTGATGGGGTATAGCCTTGAAACTGACTTAAACCGCTGAAATCCAATTGATTTTTAAATGCATCAGGAGCTTCACCAGCAGCGGGATCAGCAGCACCTTTACGTTTACCAGTAGGGCCACCAGCACCGCCGGGTTTACCTTTTACCGGTTGTCCAGTCATAGCTTTATATATTGCATCTGAACCAGTCATACCGCCAAGAACAGTCGTTCCTAAAGCAACCAACGGATTACCTGTTGTTCGCCACCCTAGCATACCACCTTTTAAAGCGCCACCAAGTCTATCTTCAGCAGACTTCCCACCGAATGCTTTACCAAATTGATGGGTTACCTTTGTATCACCGGTAAGCGCTTTTTCAGTCCGTTCAGCAGCAGCACGTATTCCATGTTCAGGTGATTTTTTAAGCTTATTTATCTGATGCTTTGTAGATTTTTTTATTGTACCGGTCGTTTTACCGACCTTTTTTTTAACCTGGTTCCAGTAACTCATTATTTAGTCCTTGTTGTACTAGATTTAAATATTCCTGCCTTACCACCTACTTGCAATGATAATGCTTCTAAACTGAAGCCCTGACCAGTATTTGATCCTTGAATAGAATCAACAATTTCAAAACTGATAGCTTCACATTTTTGTCTTGATAGATGTATTCTGGCTTGATAAACCTCATCGAGTTCTGAACCGCCGTAATAATCATCTGAGCCATATGTTGTAGAATCTCCGTAGGTTGCAGTATTGACTATGGTGTTAGCCGTAATCCTTGTAGTACCTTTTTCTATATCGGAATAGTCATAAAACTGCTTAACACTAAAGATATGATTCGTATGATATTCGCCTATTAGAGCTACCCTATAAGCTCTTAAGTACCCTTGCAGATCAGATAACCTAATCCAACCTGTTCGTATTTTTGTTTGTACATAAGAGCCATCATCCAAATATGTTGTCGAATCTTCTTTCATAACCTTTGAATTGGTTAGGTAAACATAATCAGAATCTTTCCACGTTGTTGCATCTAATGCGCCAGGAGTTGTAAAAGTACTCCAACGATCAAAATAGTAATTGTATACTAATGCTTTATTGTTATCTGTTATGAATCTGATCTCATTAGTATCTTTCAATACATCAGCAGATAGAATAGTATTTGTGTTAAAATCTTCAACGTTTGCACCAACATAAGCAAATTTCAATGAACGAGATAAAAGATAAATCCCTTTGTTTGTTTTTACCATGATACCATTAGGTATTTGTTCTATTGATTTTATATCTTTACACCCGATATCAGGCGATATTAATTGTGGCGCAGAATAAGTCGAACCAACACCTAAATCATTAGGGCCTTCACCAGATATTGCATATGTTGCTGTTTCTTTGAATAATATCATATAATTATCCATTGAAGCACCAGCCTTTAAATCGCCACCATAAGGGTCAAGGTTTATTACTAAATCTTCATTAAATCCAACACCTGTTATGGGCTTGATATCTTTACTTATTACAACCTGATTAGGATTTTCAGTACCAACTAAAACGACTCTATTGTTATGCGTAAATAGGAATCTATGTGATGGTGCTGCAATATTTTCTATAACCCCACCAGTTGTATATAGTAATTCCGCGCTTGAATCAGCAACAGAGTCTAAATTAATCGTTACAGAATCAGTAGTTAGAATATCGGGGTTATCGGTTTCTGCTGCAAAATGATGAACCGTTCCACTAGCTTCTGTCATAAATACTCGTATCTTAACCGCTGATCGCGCTGTAAGGCTTGTATCGCCTGATTTATCCGTTATTCGTAAAGATGGTACCGTAACTTGTATTCGGTCATTTGAGCCTGTCAGCGTGATTGTTTTCGCTATTGAGGGCGCACTCTGAAACCTAACACCTCTTGCATCAGTCCATTCATAAATTGCCTGGATTGAATAAGGCCCCGTGGTCGCTGCTATTGAGCCACCAGTTGTTCCCGAAACTGTTACATCTTCAGGATAGATATGGAAACCATATTCTGTTGCTGATTGACCATCGTAAGATCTTAAAATTCCACCGCCTATTAGGAAATCATCGTTGACTTGAGCCGAAGTAAAGGACTTCGCGCCGCTTAATTCAAGAGTTCCAAAATAGGGGTTTAGTACGGCGAATAAGGTAGCGCCACTTCCACTTATAATCCTTCCTTTCTTTAATACCCCACACACATAGGTATTTGCAATAGAAGTTAAGGTAAAGTTTGATGGCCTATGTATAAGAGATTCATCGCCTGATTGTCCAGCAGTGAATTTAGCCACCACTTTTCCAGAAGATGTAACAGTAAAATAAGTAGGTTGTAGTAAGCTAGAGTGAACCACATTAAGATAACCAACGCCGTCTTTATAGAGTACTCTTGAAGCAACACTAACACTCCGCATAAATACGCCTTCACCAGAAACAGTTCCAGAAGTATCTACGGTACTTACACGAATATAGTCGTCCGAGGCCGAAGCTGCCGAGGTCGTCATAAAATATTTAACATCAGAGCCATCGGAATTACTTTGACCGACAGTTATTTGGCCCCATGTTCCAGCCGTCGTTAAGGCTTGACCAGCATATAGGTAAGTCAATACGACATCGCAAGCTCTGGCAGTTAAAGTGCTACTAACCGGGTACGCCATATTTACTATAGTTTTAGCTTCAGAATCAGAAAAATAACTATATAATACTAGCTCTTTAGATGATGATGGGTCAGCGCCGGTAATAGTTCGCGTTAAGTCAGACGATACTGATACTGGATCAATTCGAGCCAATGAACAATTTGAAGTAGATGCTATGCGATAAAGCAAGTAAAAATGATTATCAGTAGCAACAGCCTCAAAAGAACCGTTAGAATGTAAGTCAGTAACAACATTACCAGTAGACGTTGCAGAAGGGTTGGTTGTAGGTATTTGCACATAGACTAAGTTACTGCCATCATTATATAAAATAAAAATGTCATTTTGCGTTGCGACAATTCTAGGTGAAACACCGCTAACCGTTGCGAACAAGGTCGCCTTATTGATTATCGTTGCTTGAGTCGCTTCGTCAAAAACTGAATAATAATATTTATCTTCAGCCCATACAGAGCATCTAATCCCATCTTTAGAGATCACATCTACATTTTTAGCGCTAGTAGGTGAACCAGATATTTGTGAAACTGATGTACTACCTGAAGATAATTCACCTTTTTTATACCATTTAGAATCAGATTCCGAATAGGTATATAGTGAATCAGCAGAAGCCATTAATAATTCATCACGAATTGATTCAATTGCAGCGGGTGTATTCAACGTCCCAGTATCAACGGTTTGACCTAGATTCGTATTGCCATAGCGCTTTGATATCTTACCTTCTTTTAAGTATCGGCCATTTTCAAGCTCTAATAGATTGGGCGATCGCAACAACTTTTTAGAAACTTTTTGGTTAATACCATCAATGAATGGTAAATCTATTATCTGTTTTCTAAGTACCATAAATTATACCACAAACCATTTGCTGACACCATCCGAGATAAAAACCCTAGATGCAAAATTCTCATTGATAACATGACTAGCAGCAGTGTCTATTGTGTCTGATCCATTAGGGCTTACTGTTATATTATATGTAGAGGCTGTTCCAATAACGTCTTTAACCTTAAACCACATAGCATTAACGGCAGCAGGTAAATTAAGTGTACGAGCCGCGCTAGTATCTATACCTAAAACTTTCTGTGCATCGCCTACCACAACACTATATGGATAAGTTGCAATTAGAGAATATGTAATGATACCTGAACCAGCAGAAGCAATAGTGCCCCCAGTAGTTAATTGAACAGAAGTTCCCGAGCTATTTTTATAATAGAGATCATTTGAATTATCTACATAAACACTTAAGTTAGTTGATGGGGCTGAGTCTTGTGCTTCTAAACCTAAGAATGTTAAGCTAGTAGCAGCATTAGAATTGAAAGTGAGATCAGCATTTATATTTAAGCCAGCTGAAGGTACTTGTACACCTTTGCCGCTCGTATGATCATGAGCATCGATATCTTCCATAGCCGCATTTAATAGCGTTGCATATGTAGGGCCAGGGGTTGTACTTACAACAGGTAAGTCTAATACCATATTTAATGTAACCATATTAAAACACCCATAAAGAAACAGTAACGTTTCCGCTAGCAGTTAATGATAAAAATCTATCTGGAACAGTTGACCCAGATTCATATACATCTTGGGCGGCATCTTTTTTTACGATAATCCACCCATTAGGTTTTCTATTTAAAGTATGGTTGATTTTAGTCTCAGAAGTTGTTAAGTCCACATCTTCGATAAGTACACCATCTAATAGTAAAAGTTGAGTTATGGGATTAGCAAAAACTGCAATATTATCCTGTACCCTATTTAGATCATTACTACTAGTATGTATCTGATTAAAATTCTTCATCAATCCATTCTTCTAAGTAATCTCGCCTATTTACGTCAGAAATTCGTTCAGGTTGATCTACATCTCGCTCACCAGCAACAGATTCTAATCGTTTTAAGATATCTCTTTTAGCTCGTTCTAAATGTGCAGTACTGGATTCTTCTTTCGCCAACATCTTAATAGCCGCATCAATTACAATATATTCTTCCCAATTCCCACGAGTTATCACAGTATCAATAACATCAGTATCAGCAGATAGGGCTGTATAAGATGGGATATACCATAGTTTAAAATCACCAGTAGCATTGTCACTCGGTTCAAAATGAATATTAGACCCAACTAATCGATATGACAAGTCGTAATCACCAGCATATAGCCTATTTACTGCTCGTTGGCGTAAATTTCTTGTATTCCAATCAAATGGGTATAAAGTAGTAAAGTTACCGCCTAATTTGTAGTCAATACCTTTTAACTTATAGAAAGTAGATGGTAATGCGCGAATACCGGAATCAGATGCAGTTAAGGTAAACTCTTCAGAGGTAATAAAATAATCTTCATATGTTTGCACAATCAGGTCATACAATTCAGCATATGATGCATTTATAAAACTTAAAAGCTCGGCATCACTAACAAATTGTGAATTGACCATATCAGAGCGTTGTCTAGCCCTTGTTCTAATCGTCGCTAAAGTTGTCATTATCAGACCCAATTATTTTAAATTCGTCCATAGCTGTCATAAACGTATCTGCATCATCAGATTTTAGGGCGTCCATCATTTTTCTAACAGCGGCTTTTTTAGCTTCGATTGCGGGATTAGCCGTCTTATTATCAGCTTCTTCTTTAACGATTTTTGCTATCATCATAGCATCATCATCTTTTTTATCCATAGAGAGCATGTGTAATCCTTAAAAAGGAAGGGGCCGAAGCCCGATTTTATTAAACACTTGAATTTTTAACAGTAATTCTTACATAAATATCCGACCCATCAGGGGGATCAGTTGGAGTAGCCGCAGCATGAAATCCAATTTTTACAGTTGGGGTACTGTTGCTTACGTCTTGAGAAATTACTTGATGAGTTAAATCCGTATCATCTGCTTCCAGTAGCATAACATCAACCATAAGAAGTGAGTTATAAGCTTCAGATAATTGGATAGTATAATCACCAGTATCATTACGAGTTATTGATGCGATTCCTTTAGATGCGGAAGTGTCTATTGTCACTGCACCTGTTGCACCAATATCAGCCCTTAGAAACAACTCAGTAACGTTGACTTCCTTAGACTGGTGGTTTTGAAAGTGATATGAACTTGCCATTTATTTAAATCCTTTTAGGGTTATTGATTGAGGGCAGTTTATAATTACTTACCCAGGTAATCTAATCTTAGTCGAGAGTTACAACGCCGTTGTGTCCAGGAGCTTTACATCCCAATTGAGCATAAGAACCAACTCGGATTTCATAAGCATCAGCGCTTGATTGTCTAAGAAGTTTGTTTCCGTCGGCTTGTAGCATTTTAGCTAATGGGCCAAGAGAAGCAAGTTCCCAAGTATTCATTGAAAGTAAGTAAGCTCGTGAATCTCTGATAGATCGGTCAGCCAATACTTTGATAGGGCCGTTTGCGCCGTGAATAAGAACACCACGGAATCCAACAACTCCGTTTACGTCAAGGTCGATGTATTGAACTTTAGAGCCTAAAGACTTGATAAGTTTAGCATATTGCTTGTAGTTCAAGAATGCATAGTCTGGGTGTCCACCTTCACGTCCGATATCCATTGCACTTTCAACAAGAGCTTCTTCGATTGGCATTGAAGTACCAGTAGTCCGTATTCCACCTAAACGGTTAGTATCAACACTTCTATCAACGCCGAAAAATGCAGTTGAAGTAGGTGCACTGTCAGGAATCCAATCTTCTAATCCGCTGATTTTGTTTCCACGGTCGCCATTAACAAAGATGAAATCGTCAGCAGCGATTGTTCCGTTTGCAGTGTAAGCAGTGTTTACAGTGATTGTTCCAGCACTTCTATCAACAGCGCTGATAAGACCAGCTGTTACGCCAGTATCATAAAGTCTTTGAGATCCGCTAGATTTTGCAGACCAGATAACGATATCTTGGTTTAATTCGAATCCTACAACGTCTTCCGCGTTTTTCAATGTGATAACAGTTGTTGAAGAAACACTTGGTTCAGCGTTAACTTGTGCCCTATAACCAGAAGAATCACGTCCGATTCCGAATGCAATATCGTTAGAGATAGAAGTGAAAGCTCCGTCAATTTCACAAGTTAGAGCGCTCATGAATGCGTTTTTGTCACCTTTAGAAGCGTCCAAAGTTTCGCCATCGATGAATGCCAAAGAATAGTTTTTAACTCTAGTCAAAGTGAAAGCTTCAACCTGAGATTCGGAGCTAAGTCCAGAAGCATTTGAGAAAGTTGAAGAACGGTTTTGTGGGTTACCATAGATCAATGGCATTGGGTAGTTACGTCCACCGAAGCTCTCATACTTAGGTAGCATAGCTAGTAATGGGTTGTTTTTGTACACTAGGTTTTCAACCATGTGGTTGTTATAGTGCTCTTTTAGTGCCGCGTCAAATGAAGTCATATCCTGAGTCATGATTTTAGTCCTTAGTTAGAAAAGAATTTTTCAATAGTTTTACGTTTTTGGTCGCGCAAATACTGCTCATATTTAGACTGTGCTGAAACAGCCTCATTAGTATTTACTGCTGTGATTTTCGGTACGTGTCGGCCTACTAAGGAATTGCTTATTGTAGTTGTTTGACTTTCTGGTACACTTACCTTTGGTTCGTCTTGTTGTTTAGGAGTTTCTTGCGCCTTGAATCTGCTAGTTTCTAACATTCTCTTAGCTTTTTGATAAAGACGCTCCTCAACTCGTTCAGCTATTTTATTAAGGTCGTGTGGTGCTTCACCATATTCCCTAATATAGGCTGTAACGGTATTCCAATAAAGATCTTTACCATCGTCCGATGCCTTAATTAGCTCAAATTGATCGGATTTCTCAACAACGGAAAAAACTTCTTGTTGGTATTTTTTAATTTGCGCTTGGTTGTGAGCTTCTACTTTTTCTTTTTCTTGTTGCTCTTTCCACGCTTTTAGTTCTTCGAGTTCTTTAGAATATGCCGGTTCTGGTGCGTCTATTTCTTCAGTAGGTAAGGCTAACATTTGCTCGCCTAAAGTTGAAGTAGATATCCCATATTTATTAAGTGTTGTATAGGGGTCTGATTTCAGTTCTTCAAAGAATTTCTGTTTTTCAGCCTCAACTTCAGCCTTAATATTTTTTTGGTTATTCCTAAGTTCTCGTTGTTCTCGCCTTAATTCAGCAAATGAGGTCGATAAATCAACTTTAGGCTGTTCTTCGACTTGTGCTTGCTCTTGCTGTTGTTCAGTTTGTACTTCTTCTGGTTGTGTGTGTTCTTCTGACATGTGTTAGATTACCTCTTCGATTAATGAAACAATCTCATCGTCTACTTTATTATCGGTGTGTTTGCTATAAATCTTAAATAGACCAACTACTACCTTTTTAAATACAGCAGATTGAATAACTTTTAATAATACAGCCATGGTTAATTCCTTATATTTGTGGTGCTAATCCGGTTTGTGGTAATGGCATAGGTGTCGCTGTTGGTGTACCCATTTCAGATTGGATCGGGCCTTCTGCTGGTGGTATAGGTACACTTGTTGGGGGTTGGACTGGCTTTAAAAATGTAGATGCAGCCTCTATCCAACGTAACAATAATTCAGTTCTTTCTTCACTAACACCAGTTCTTCGAGCTTCTAAATATGATTTACGAGCATAATTGATAGCTCTTTCTGGTAATATTTCTGGTTCAGGTGGCGTATATTTTCCATGACTTAAAATATCATTAATGATTTTAGCCGTATATTCTTCACCAGCAGTTTCAAGAGTAGTCCATGCAGCAACATCAGGAAAGTCTAACATCCCGATAGCAGATTCCTTACTTATCCATCCAGCCCTTACTAATTCTTCAACTTTTTGGAGCCTAGCCGCTGGTTGTGTTGGGAATAATGAAGATGATTGAATCCTTAAAACAAATTTATCAGAATCTAAATCGACATCAGACCACTTAATAGTTTCAATAAAATCTCTAGTCTCAGTTTTAACAGTTGAATCTACACCAGTTTTATATAGTGATTTACTCATCTCAATAATGATTGCTGCTGTATCTTCAAAAAATTCTTCATATTGTTTAGTTAAAGAAGTGAACCGCTCACTTTCAGTATCTCTAAATTCCCTGATTGCCCGGCCAGAATCTAATCCAGCAGGTTTTTTACTAGATGCCGTTAATTGAGAAATACCAACTTTCTCGAACGCTGATTGAATTAACCACTTAACATGGTTATATATTTCATTATTCATTGCGGTCGGTGTTTCAGTAATTGGCTTTGAACCTGTATATTTTCTAACGCCGCCCATTTCATTATTCATTTGAGCCGTGACTACCTTAGAATTATAATCAACCCATACCGTAGGAACAGCGATTAAGTTTTGTGCTTTTTGAATATCGCGTAAAATCTTATTGATTTCAGTTTGAGTACCTTTTAATTCTTCAGCTATACCATTACCATAAAAACTAGCAATACTAGTATTATACCTAAAAAATGCAAATGGGAATGATTTAAATTTCCATGGCTCACATAGTAAAGTACAATTATCAATTGCTATTACGTGTTTTCCTTCAGGGCCTAGATGCCAGCCTTCATAAACCGCTATTAAATCAATAGTTTTTTGTTTTCTATTAGATATTTCATCTGGTGCAGCTTCATCGATTTTACCGGCATGTGCTGGGAATTGCTGTCTTAATAGGCTTCTTGATACTACTCTTTTTTGGAACATTGATTGGGGGTTACCATAGGCACCCTCTAAGTCATCAATTAAAAGTTCAGTGATTAAAGTGCGTTCAGTTTTAACCTCATTATTATCAATAAGGATTTTTAGAACGCCTGTTCCAAATATGCCACCATCTTTAAATATGGCTGGGCCTTGTCTATAAGCGCCTGAACAATTCAAAATACCATCTAAATATTGAGTAAGCTGTTTAGCTTTTTGTTGTTGCTCGTAATCACCTTTTTCTGTTAAGATTCTGGGCCTGGGCTTATTCTGGCCAATTTTAGCTACTAAGGTATCGATACAAGCTTTTATTACATTATAAGTAACAGAGCTTTGCTTCCTACGCCCTTTAGTAACTAGTGGGTGATCTTGATAGAGTTTACCATGGGTTAAATTATCCCACTTACGCTCACTTTGATTTTCATCAATAACATTAATTAATTGAATCATATGGGTATGTGCATCTTCATCAGATACAGTCCACCAATCTTCATAAGGAGTTTCCGCTAGATTCTTTTTGTATAATTTCTCACGTAAAATCGTCATAGTTATCCGATTCTATTGGTTGTTCTTGTTCTTCTAATTCATGATCAAGGTAGGGTACGCATTGAACTTCAAATCCACCAATTTTCAGGGAAGTTACCTGATTCTTCTTCATAATCTTCAGATAGCTCTCCAACTCCGCTGGCGTTAGTAATTCGTTCGGCTTCTTGTTCCCAGTATTCGTCGTTTGGGTCATCACTTACCTGTTTTGGTTCATATAAGTAGTTGTAGCAATGCAACCATGCGTATAGTGAAGCTTGCGTACAGTGTGTGGTACATGAGGGATGAAATTGAAATTTTGCTGTTGTATCTTTAACTATTCCATCCCACTCTGTTACTATATCGGCAGCTTCGGGTAAAACTTTAATGTGGCCTTGTAACAGCTCGGATTGATAGAGTCTTATTATTGCAGTTTCGTCCTTTTCTATATCATCAGGGATACTGACAGGATACCTAGACCTAAATTGCTCTATTAATTTCTTTGACATACCGACAAGTGTTGTAGGCATTTCTTCATACTCATTTAATTTTTTTGCAATATTTGCAACATCAGTGGAAACTAATGTATAAGCCGACACTATATAAGCATCACGAGATTTTGTACTATAACCAACTACTGTAAATCCTGTAGTACCTTTATCGTAATCTACTTTAATACCTAAGTTTAAATTTAATTTTAAATCCGTTTCCTTAATCCTGGGATCAGAATCATATGAGAATACGCGATTTTTATCAGTAACTACCCATTTACCCATATATTCCTGCATAAACCATGCTTCTTGTTCAACATTCGGGTTATTAGCTACTGCTTCGGCATATTCTTCTAAATAGTGTTCTCTAACATGGGGGTTATCAGCAGCAGTCCAAAAATGATTTTTCCAGCCTTTGATCTTACCTAAAGTCACCTTTGCAAAAAATGATTGAATATAGTCCGTAGGTGTACCGATCATAGCTATAGTTCCTTGATAGTCCCATAAAGCCGCCTTTAAAACCTTATAAATCAAATTAAACAAATTAATTCTGTATGTTGAACCCTCGTCAACAATAACGAGCTTGACTTTTTGTCCCCTCAACTTTTCCATTTCATCAACAGAAGAGTCAGCACCAAATAAAATAATCTCAGAGCCATTAGGTAGTATTACCCGATTCTTACGATCATTAAAATTGGAGCCCAGTTTAAATTCTGCATCGATAACTTTTAGTACATCTTTCCACATGATATTTTTAGCTGTATCAATGGTTTTTGCGATATACATCACAGTAACGCCTGGATTCTCATAAGCTTCTTTGAACAAATATAAACCGCCCCCATAAGATTTACCCGCCCGCCTAGTACACAAACCAGTCTTAAATCTTGCAGGGTCTTTAATAAATTGTATTTGCTCAGGAAAGCTTGTCTTAAACCAGTTAGGTGTTTGTTTTCTTTTTCTTACTTGCCGGTTTACTAATTGCTTTACGTTCATAAAATACCACGTTTGTTAATGGGACTTCAACGGTTGTTTTACCGTCGTTTATGCAAAGGACTGATAATTTAGTATCTAAGGTTACTTCAAACCTATCAATTGTTTTATTTAAGGGGTAAAAGGTAAAAACCTCACCAAAGGCTTGAACCGAATTATGGAATTTAGCTCTCTTTATTGCTATCATTTTCTCGCTCCTTTATTAAATACGGATTGTAATCCAACCCTATCTTTTTGATTTTACGCCAATTTTTCGGTTTGTGTGTACAAGTTACGACAGCATCTTTACCATAATTCTTACGTATTCCTTCCAGCAAATAACGACCTAAACCCAAACCCCTAAAACCATGCTTCACATATGTGTAATATACAATAGGTTCTTTAGTGTTATAGATTATATAGCCTAGTATATGGCTGGTATCTTCAGGATCACACATTATAGAAATGCTGTTATTTGGCTGCCTGATAATTGAAGTAATTAACCTATGGTGATTTTTATAGTAATCTTCATTGTCGATATGCATTGCGAAATCAGAACACCGGTAAGACTTCAACCATGAATTAAAAATAAACAGTAGATCTTCTTCAGGCTTAACGGGCCGCACTAACACATCATTATCAATGTCTATTTTAACTTTAAATCTCTTTCCCATTTAATTCCTCATCAATCATAGCTTCAATTTTTGCTTGTGTTTCAGGTGTTAACTTATCCCATTCACTGGCTAATTCAGAATCTAATTTTTCCTGGCATTCTGCGGCAATGTCGAGGGCTTTTTTTAATTTTTCCGCTGATCTTTCTTCTGCTGGCCCTTTTAATTTTGTATCGATGTCCTGTAAGATAGTATCTTTTAATCGTTTATAGTACTCGATCATTGATCCCACTCCAGTTTTATGCCGTTGATTAAATCATCATCGAGACTACTTAAGGTTTTTTGGAAAAGTTCTTTAGGGTCAGCGCCTAACATATTGCAGTATTGTATGAGTAAGTTGACGTGCGCGTTTATTATGTCGTCTGAGCTATAGCCCCTAAGTTGTTCTTTAGGTATACTTGAAATCAGTAAGTTCATCAATTCTAAAATCTTTTTGCGTTTATCCATATCAATCGCCTCCTTTAACTACTTATCGTCAATTGAGAAAATAACTTAAGAAAAAATATCTGATGCCGATAGGTGAGTATAATTTGGATTTAGGAAGGAGAACAACAATGAGTATAGGAACATGTTATGCTGAGGGGTTTGCTAGACTTAAGCGAGATAAACCTAAAACACCCGAGGCTAGATTATTATACCACCATATGGGGGCTTACTTTAGGTCGGTGCTTCAGGGTAATACGATAGAGAGACTTTATACAATAGATCAAATATGTAGTATTGTTTTAGAAAATAGATAAAGGAGTAAAGGATGGATAAGGTAGAGAAGTGTATATACGCATACATGTATGGGGCATTAGGATTTTTTGTTGTACGAGTTGTTGCTGCGGAACCTGCTACACTGGGCCTCTTTTTAGTATTAATTATGATAGCTGGATTAGCAGGTTAAGGGGGAGGTGAATGATGACAGTAGGTGATTTTAGTATATTAGTATTCTTTTTAGGGCCACTTGTTATAGTGACCTTAACACTTTTTCTGTGTAATCTCTTAGGTCTACATGATCCTATAAAGGGAAATGAAGTAGATATTCTAGGACTGATGATATATTTTGGAACTCCGATTCTTGGATGGCTTTCAGTACTAGCTATACCTTTCGCAGTATTAGATATGATTATAGAAAAACGTAAAAGAAAAGAAGGAGAAAACAATGAATAAATTCGAAACACTTGAAAAGAAAATAGAAGACCTACAAGCCGAACTACAAGAGTTAAAGGAACAAGCCGAGCCTAAGAAGCAGGTTGCTTGGGAACCAGATGTGGTTGATGAGTGTTACTTTTTGGGTGGGATTGGAGATATATTCTGCGATATGTATAATAATAGATATAACAGACAAGGTGATATCTTTAAAACTCAAGCCGATGCACAACAAGCCCGTGACTTCAACAGGGTCATGACTAAACTCCGCAAGGCTGCGGCTGGATTTGAACCTGATTGGAGTGATGGAAGCCAAACAAAATATAATCTTTGTTATAACCATAAGGATAGTCAGTTTGATGTTATAAGTTATAATTATATTATCGAGACAATAAATACAACATATTTCCCAACTGAAAAATCAGCACAAGCAGCACTTGATTCATTAACAGAAGATGAGAAGCAAGTATTATTCAAAGGCTATCCGGTGTGGCCGATGATGGATGAGGAATGATCATGATTAAAATTTACCCTAGTTCATTCGCTGAACCAGCAGGAGCCACAACAAAATCAGAATACAATAGTGGATGTCCAGTCTACGAAGTATTCAAACATGAGTTACCTAACAGGAAAGAAATTGATCCTATTTACAGCGCTATCGGTACACTTGGTGAAGAATATCACATAGCCCGATTAGGCACAGTGAAAGAAAGAGAAATACCAATAAAATACCAATTAACTGATAATATTCAGATTTCTGGTAGATATGATGGTATATGTGATGAGTTTGTTTATGAATTTAAAACAACTATATCGAGAACACTATACTCATCTATCATTAATAAAGGTATTTATAAAATGTCTCATTTAGGGCAACTAGTTACCTACATGTGTTTATTAAAAAGATCTAAAGGTAAATTATGTGTTGCTTATGCTCATTTTGATAAGGACATTACTAGTCTTAAATTTGAACCGAGGGATTTTATAATTGAGATTAGAAATGATCATATCTATGTTGATGATGAGCCAACTAAACATACTGCCAGCGGCTTAATGAAATTCTATTCTATTATTGCTGATGCACATTTAAAGAAAACTTTTCCACCGGCTACAACGAATGATAATGCTTGTTATAGGTGTCCATTGAGGGAGTTATGTGCATTTGGTACTAAAGATAAAGAAGCATTTGCCGAACAGATAAAGGAAATTGAATTTGTGGAAGTTGAATCGGGTAGTCCGAAGATACAGATACATAATACACGAAAAAAAGTTAAAGTTTAATTCGAAAATACCGATTAGGTATGTATCTTAAACATAAAACAAAAGGAGTTTTATTATGGAATCAATTAAAGTTAACTCATTAGACATTGCGGACGTTACTGATGCAGATCTTCAACCAACTACTTACCTTAGAGAGCCTGGAAAATATAACTTTCAAGTTCTCGATTACCAAATGGGTATCAAAAAGTCCCCTGATGGTGCGGGTAAAAGGTGGGGCTGGTTACGTATTAATGTTCGTGATCTTGCTTCTGGTGCCCTTGCTTCTGGCTTCATTGATGTTCCAGTTGATTCTTTGGTTTTCACCAGTAATAATGGTAAGACTACTAATGCAAAGTCTGGTATCTTCAAAAGCTTCCTAAGCTCTTTAGGTATCAAAAATGTATCTGTTAGTAATATAGCAGAACACATCAATAACCTTGGATCAATCTTAGATGCAAGACCCGAATTTACGGCAACAATAGGCTACTCTCAAGATCACGTAATGTATCGTGGGAAAGACGAGCATGGGAATTCACTTTTCGGAATCGAGCTAAAGGGTGGTGGCCCTCTTTTAAATGAAGATGGTGAAGAAGTTCGACTAAACGAAAGAGACGCGATTGTTGATTACTACAGGCAATTCAAAGGGTTTAGCCCTGAAACTGGGATGAACTTTAAATCATTCATCAACAATGCAAAATAGGCACGATTCGTGTAACGACGAAAAACCTCTAGTAGCTGCTATCTCAAATGCTATACGTAAAGTGTGGCACAGATACCCTGCTAGGGAACAAGCCTTAAATAAGGTTCATATCGTTGTTCAAGAATACAAGAAAGATGGTAGCCCTAAAAAGCTCAAATCTAACTACTGGATATGCGAATTATGTGATCAAAGGTGTAAGAAGCAAAAATCAAAGCTTTACCCTCAAGTACATGTAGATCATAAAGATCCAGTGATACCTTTAACGGGCGACCCAGTTTCTTGGCATACTTTTATACAACGATTATTTTTTAGCGGTGCAGATAATTTACAAGCAATATGTACGACATGCCACAAAGCGAAAACAAAGGCAGAAAACGCAGAGCGAAGGGAAAATAAGAATGGTTGACTATCTGAAAAAACTTGACGGTACTGGACGAAAACCCAGGGATATACAAATTGATTATTTAAAACACATACCTGCACAATTGGATAAAACTAAAATCCATGTGTTAAATGGCCCCCCTGGTGTTGGTAAGTCTATGATCGGTCGAGCTATTCAGATAGCACACCATGACTGCGCTCTAATATCGCCCAGTAACCAACTTGTTGATCAGTATTGCGCTACCTACGAGGAACTCAATGCAATTAAGGGAAAAGATAGGTATGAAACTGAACAGGATTATAGAAAAGCTCGAAAAGCAGGGCTTTATAGCCCTAACGTTTTTAATCCTTTATCTTATTATTATTATTACCTTACTCAAACCGGGGCGGTAAAACCTTCAGTTGTAGTAATCGATGAAGCACATAAACTAGCTGATATGTTGCTGATGACTATTGCTAAGTCATTTCCTATCGGTTATTATGGTATACCTAAAGACTTTAATGATGTTGAGTTCTTTGATTGGGTTACTAAAACCACTACTAAACTAGCACCTTTCGCTAATGAGATTTCTGGACGTAAAGCGCGTTTCGGATCAATGTTTCAACAATTAAAAATTTTACAAGAATACTTAGCAAATAACTTAGAAAAAGTTGAAATATTTTATGAGATGAAAGAGAACTATAGAACTAAAAAAGACGAAGAACATTTAACTGTTAAGCCCTTAGTAGTTCCCTATGATCTTATGAATACAATCTTCGGCGAAAGTACTAGATACTTTTTATTTAGCGGTTCAATAACCGATTATCATATACGAGAACTCTTCCCTAATGAGACACTAATGGATTATGTGGCCTATGAGCCTTTAGCACCTGTTGAAAATACTCCGATAATAGTTGATCCATTACCAAAAGCTCAAAGGAAAGACCCTAAAAGCATAGCGGATAAAATCCGAGAAATATATATTAAGGAAGGGCGACCAAATACTATGGTGCATTTAAGTTATGCCTTGGCTAAAAAGGTCGCACCTTTTTTACTTGATATAAACCCAATAGTCCACAATAACAAGGATAAGGAATACAAATTAGACGTATTTAAGAAAAAAGGTGGTTTATTACTCGCTTCTGGAATGGCTGAAGGAGTTGACTTACCTGGTGATCTTTGTAGGTTGATTATTGTTCCTTGTTTATTGTGGCCTAATAAGGGTGATCAAGCGGTTCAAAAACGATTAGCATTACCTAACGGACAATTTTGGTATACGTTAGAAACTGTTATGACGTTTGTTCAGCAAATAGGTCGAGGTGTTAGGGGGCCTGATGATGCTTGTAAGACATATGTTTTAGATTGTATGTTCAAGAGTACTATCAGTAAGCCCGCAATTAATAAACGACTCTCTCAAAAATTTAAAGATTCAATAAGGAGCATTTAAGTGAAAAATAAAACTGTTTTAGTTATTTCAGATATGCATATGCCTTATCACCATGTTGATAGTATGCCATTTCTTCGCAAGATCAAAAAAGAGCTTGAACCAGATAGAATAGTGAATATAGGTGATGAAGTTGATGGTCATGCTATTAGTTTTCATGATTCTGATCCTAACTTACCAAGCGCTGGTGATGAATTAAAATTAGCTCGTAAATATATAAATAAATTAGTCCGATTGTTTCCTGAAATGGATCTAGTTGATTCTAACCATGGTTCACTAGCTTATCGTCGCGCTAAATCAATGGGAATGCCAAAAGACTACATTAAAGATTACAATGAAGTTCTTAAAGCGCCTGAAGGATGGAATTGGGTTGACGAACTAATCTTAAAATGTGCTGGTGTAGATGTGATGTTTAGACATCAATTTAAAAAGGATCCTCTGATATGCGCTCAACAAATGGGTATGTGTGTGGTTCAAGGTCATTTTCATGAGAGCTTTAATATTCAATATGCTAGTAGTCCTAATAAGTTATTATGGGCCATGACTGTTGGGTGTTTAATTGATAAGAAATCGTTAGCATTTAAGTACAATAAAACAAACTGTAAACGTCCTATATTGGGTTGTGGGATAATAATTGATGGTCAGCCTCGATTGTTACCTATGATTGTAAATAAAAGAGGGCGTTGGATAGGAGAATTGAGATGATTGACTATATAGCAGAAGCAATGACAGTTAAAACCGGTGGCTTATTCCTTTGTGTGATGGGGCCATCAGGGGCTGGTAAATCCCATTTCATAGGAACATATCCGGGTAAAACCTTACTGGTTTACGGCCAAGGGGAATCTCATGGGCCAGCATCAGCAATCAAAAACAATAAAGATATTATACCGATATCTTGGAGTCAAACTAAAGACGGTTCACTAAAACCAGACCAATATATCAAGCGATTAAAAGACATACTTAATCCTGAAGCAATTGTAAAAGCTGGTTTCAAATGTATTGCTATTGACTCACTGACAAATCTTTGCATGGATCTTAAAGAAACACCAGTATTCAAACAGAGGTGTCAAGCTAAGGATGGTAAACATAACGCATTCAAAGAAACTGAAGCACTAATAGAATTGGGGTCTAAGATCTTAAACCTACTACAAGAAATCTCTGAAGTTCATGGGATTGATGTTATAGTTACTACTGACTTACAGATTAATAGTGTGAGTGAGACTGGGATTATAACAGAATCAAAACCTGGATTACCGACATTTGGCGTAGGTCGAGCATTAGTTCAACAATTTCCTGAGATTCTAGTATTAGGTAGGGTTGAAGGTAAGCCCGTATTTCAGAATTTTGCTAAAGTTTCTAGTAAATCCGTCGATAGAGAGACAAGTACAGTGGTCAAATATTTGGAATATAATCCGAGGTTGAGAGGGGTTGATGAATTACCTGAGACTTTGGAACCAACGGTTAAAGCAATATTGGAGTTAAAGAAATGAGTAAGTATGTGATCCCTGGGTATGATAGACTATTAACATTTGCAGTAAAATATGACCTACATATTAATACTGTGAGAGCGCATATGTCTAGGGGTTACTGTGCTTGGCCACGTGTTCGTAAAACTAATAAAACAAAGCACCCTCTTTACGGTACTTGGTCAAATATGATAGACCGATGTTATAACCCTAATCACCCTCAATTCCATTATTGGGGTGGACGAGGTATTAAAGTTTGCGACACATGGCGTTACTCATTTGATCAATTTTATTCCGATATGGGTGATAAGCCCGACCCTACTTATTCTATTGATCGAATAGATAACGATAAAAATTATAATAAAGATAATTGTCAATGGGCGTCTAAGGCTGAACAAGTCAAGAATAGACGTAAAGGGAAAGACCCATCTAAAAATCGATTAAGGGATAAATCAGGGAGATTCATTTAATGATTGATCTTATTAGTATTGATTACGAAACTAAAGATTCTAGAGGGGCTAGCTTTGAATACTTCCGTAAGGATTTTACTATCTTCTCTCTATCTTGTTGTTGGCGAGATCCTAAAACTAAGGAGCCACAATTTTGGTTTAGTACTGACCCAATGAGAATCGCTCAAAAATTAGCCTCTATGGCTAGAACACAAGTACCGGTTATTGCTCATAATCTTCCATACGAATTAGCTTGTACTAAAAAATGCTACCCCCATATTAATCTTAACTGGCATGCAGATACAATGCGGCTAACCCAATTAAGAGATGGTGGCGGTGACCTTTTTGATGCTCCTGTTCTTACCCTTGAACAAGAAATCGCTATGGAATTAGGTGAAATGAATGAGAAACAGGTTAAACGCCAATGGGCTAAAACTAAGGGCTTAGGGTTAGAGGCAGCAGCATTTAGATACTTATCAGAAAAATATCAAGGACACAAAAAACCTGCACATGATTGGTTAGAGGAAAATTTAGGTATTAAAAAAGATCATGGTAGACATCTAGATAGACTTCCTTATGATATGCTTGAACAATACAACAATGCAGATACTCTCATTACATTATTACTGTATGAATCGCATGTAGAATATTTTAAATCTCAAAAGTTTGACTGGTCGCAAGACTGGAAACTATTTATTAATCGCGCTGATTTAATGACTTCCGCCCATATTAAAGGGATTAAAATTAACACTGAAAAGCTATTAGATTATATAGTAGAGGTTGAAGCTGAAATCGCAGAAATGGAAGCTAAATTTACTAAGATGTTTACTAAAGAAATTGAGATACTAAAAGAGAATAGACTGATTCACTTATGGAACCACTGGACACAACAGCCTAAAACAGACCGAGGTAGATCTAACCGACGCAGAAAATTAGAGTCTGGTGAAATGGATGATGAATGGAATAGTTTCAATATCGGATCATCAAAACAACTAACTGAACTATTCAGTAAGATATTAGGTATTGAACATCAATTTGAAACGCCTAAAGGCTCGCCTAGTTTTAAATCTAGTCATCTAAGCCAATGGATAACATCTGACGGTAGACGAGGTGGAGACTTACTATTAAATAGAAAAAAGCGTCTATTAGTTTTGCAACAATGCTGTAATGTTTATTTATCAGCCCAGCACGATGGTAGAACGCATCCAAGTATCAAAATCTCAGGCACAAAATCGAATCGTGTCGCAGGCGGAAGAGACTAATATCAAAGGAGAAATCATGAACACTAAATCGCCAACGGTTAACGCCTTATACCAAAAACTACAAGAAAAACGCGACGTTCCAAAGGTTAACCTACCAGCTTTAGCCAGACGTGACGTACCATTTATGGAATGTTTCGAGGCTGACCCTGAGAAAGTCTTTGTATCTTCAGATTTTACATCTCTGGAACCGAGCATAACAGCCCATTTCTCTAAAGACCCTAATTATCGCTATGCGACCTTTGATGGGATCGGTAAAAAGCCCTATATTGAAAACGGTATTTTGATGATTGACGATATATATCTGATGGTTGCATCCCAATTACCTGGGTTAAAAGAGCCCGTCTTAGAGTTCTTCAGCGATCCGGCTATGTGTGAGAAGTGGGTTGAAGACTCAGATTGGTGCAAGTCACAGAAATTAATCAAAGGCCCTCGTAAAAATGCTAAGCCAGCTTGTCTTGGATTTAACTACGGTATGGGGCCTAAGAGGTTTGTGAAGCAATGTTATGATGCGGGTATACCTATGGGGCTATCTCAAGCTAAGGCTATGTACGCGGCATACTGGAAACTGTTTCCTGAGATCAGACAACTAACTAAAGTATTAGAGATTACATTTAAAAAACGTGGTTTCTTTGTTAATCCATTTGGTTATCGGTTGACTACTGAACCTCATAAGGCATACAATGCTGTTATTCAAAGTAGTGCATCGGGTGTGGTCGATATTATAACCTATAAGTTTTTTGAGATCTTGCCTGAAGCGGAGTTT
>FUWD013170858.1_pt1 | contig 23159 bp, 21 predicted proteins | sample 1063281 | NCBI WGS metagenome assembly FUWD01 (sample SAMEA79048168, study PRJEB19326) | metagenome | biome: marine | reverse complement strand
GTCTGGCCTCGATGGTGGCCGCTCGCAAACTTTATCCGTCTGCAAGGCTGGTTTTTTCCGGCTCGGCTGAAAAAGCCGTCAATGAATACCTGAAGCAGTTTCCTCCTTCCTTCGGCATCTCCCGTATCAAGGACATTGATCTCGATGAGGTCAGCCAGCTCATCATTGTGGATACTCACGACCCCAGGCGAATCGGCATATTTCAATCACTACTGGATAAGCCGGATGTGGATGTGCATATCTACGATCACCATCCAGAGGAAGTCGCGGATGTTTTTGCGGAGGCTCAGTGTACTATCCGAAAAAGAGGGGCGAGTACGACTCTTCTTTGCGAAATTCTTGAAGAGAAAAATATTTCGCTGACGCCCGAAGAGAGCACGCTCATGGTTCTTGGGATTTTTCAGGACACGCAATCGTTGTTTTCCGTATCGACAACGCCGGAAGATTTTGCGGCAGCAGGAAAACTTGTCGCCTCTGGCGCGAACATGGATACCGTAGCGCGATTCGTACAACCTCGGCTGAATCCGCAACAGATTGGAATTCTCAACCAACTGGTCTCGAATATTGAATCGCATAATATCAACGGAGTGGAGGTAACGATGACCACCGCTTCTGAGGATTTCTATGTGGAGGATGTGTCGTATGTTGTTTCTCAGGTGATGGATCTGGAAAACTTGAAGGCCCTGTTTGCCTTGGTAAGACTCGATCAGGGAGTTTATATGATTGCCCGAAGCCGTTGTGACGAAGTTAATGTCGCGGAAGTGGCGCGTCGTCTGGGCGGTGGGGGCCACAGTTGCGCCGCTTCAGCAAGTATCAAAGAGCAGACCCTAGTTCAGGTTCGGGAAAAGCTATTTGAACTCCTTCAGGATAGCTTGCAACCTTTGCACCGGGTTAGAGACATCATGCATTTTCCGGTTCAGTCGGCTACAGAGGATGAGAGTCTTTTGTCCGTTGAAAAAACGCTCACACGGTTCAATCTAAATACGCTTCCTGTGTTGGCTGATGAAAAGCCCGTGGGCTTGATCACACGCCAGATAGTTGAAAAGGCGATTCATCATAAAATGAAGAATGCCAGGGTAAAAGATTTTATGGTTTGTGAGTTTTCGGTCACTACACCCGACGCTTATTTTAAATCGATTGCTCCTATTGTAATTGAGGAAAAACAAAAGCTGGTTCCGGTGATCGACCCGGATTCAAAAAATCTGGCAGGCATTATCAGTCGGGGGGATTTGCTCAGGGTGCTTCACCGGGATATAGTCTCAAACGAATTTGATACGCAACGTTTGTTCGATGGGAAAAGTGGTTCCATGAAAAATGTGAAGGGCCTCTTGAAGGAGCGATTGCAAAAAGAGGTGATGGCTCTGCTGGATTCAATCGCTCAAATTGCTGACCGTGAGAAGGTGGATGTTTATGTTGTGGGCGGGTTTGTTCGGGACTTATTGCTCAACATCCAGAATCTTGATATTGACCTTGTAGTGGAAGGAGATGGCATTGCCTTTGCCAAAACTCTGGCCCGGGAATTTAATGGGCGAGCAAAGAGCCATGCCAAGTTTGGCACTTCGGTGGTTTTGTTGAAGGATCGGTCCCGTATTGATGTGGCGACTGCAAGGATGGAATATTATTCGCATCCGGGTGCCCTGCCAAAAGTGGAGCGCAGTTCTGTTAAGTCGGATCTTTTTCGCCGTGATTTCACTATCAATAGTATGGCTGTCAAGTTAAACGGACAGGGGGCATTTTGCCTGATCGATTATTTCAATGGTGCAATGGATTTGAAAGAGGGCTCTATTCGCGTTCTTCATAATTTGAGTTTTATAGAAGATCCGTGCCGTATTTTTCGCGCCATCCGTTTTGAGCAGAGATTTAATTTCCGTATCGGTCGTCAAACAAGAGCTTTTATGAAGAGCGCGATCAAGAACAATCTGGTCAATCAGTTGAGTGGGACACGCCTCATGAACGAGCTTAAGCTTCTTTTGCTAGAGTCTGACCCTGTGAAGTGTCTTGACCGGATGCGGGAGCTTTCCCTGCTTTATTTAATCGCCCCCGATATAGCAGAGGATGATTCTCATAAACTTGTTCTGGAAAAAATAGATGGCGTATTGACTTGGGCGAAAATGGTCCCCATGTCGAAAAAACCTGAGGCATGGTTCGTTTATTTTCATGCGTTGTTTATCGTTATGAAAAACGCGGCGTTTGAAAAGGCCATGGAGCGTCTTCACATTCCTATGAAAATAAGAATTCGAATGCGCGCGGACAGGGAACATTTTATACAAGCAAAGCATGAATTTAACGGCGGGCGAGAGCTTAAACCAAGCGAAGTGTATGATGTCTTGTCGGAACTGTCGACTGAAGCGGTGATCCTTTTGCTTGCGGTTTGTTCCAATGAACAAGTGAACAAACACGCGACGCTTTATTTCAATCAGTATTGCGCGTCAGCGAAGACAGAACTCACCGGCGAAGACCTGATAGGTATGGGGATGGAGCCGGGTCCAGTTTTTCAAGACGTGTTTAAATCCTTGCAGGATGCGCGGGTTAATGGGCAGGTGACATCCCGTGATGAAGAAGTTGTTTTGGTGGAATCACAATTCCTGAAATAAAATCGCTTTCCAATCCCCTGATTATCCTAAATGACAGGCCTCTCAGACATCCTTGAACGTTTATTCCGGTTGCAGGAAAACGATTCCGATGCTGTGACCGAGGTGCGGGCAGGGATCGTGGCCTTTCTTACCACGTCCTATATTATCTTCGTTCAGCCCGCGGTGTTGTCGAATGCCGGGATGGATTTTGGCGCGGTGATGACTGCCACCTGTCTGGCATCGGCTGTGGGTTGCCTTATCATGGGATTGTGGGCCAACTACCCCATCGCTCTGGCACCGGGTATGGGTATCAATTTTTACTTCACCTACACCGTAGTCCTAGGCCAGGGAATTCCATGGGAAACGGCTTTAGGCGCGGTATTCATATCCGGCGTGATACTCATCCTCCTCACGCTATTTCGATTTCGCGAACTGATCATAAACGTTATTCCCGAATATCTGAAAAATGGAATCGCCGCTGGTATCGGTATTTTTATTAGTTTTATCGGATTAGTTCAGGGCGGATGGGTTACCGATCATCCGGGAGCTTTGGTTCAGCTGGGAAACCTTAAAAGCCTGCCTGCTGTGTTTACCCTGTGCGGGGTTTTGTTGATCGCTGTACTTTTGCAACGCCGGGTGACTGGAGCGATTTTCATTGGCATGGCGGTCATGAGCCTATTGGGTCTTCCTTTTGGTCTGGTGGAGTTTTCTGGTCTGGTATCTTCTCCGCCGGACTTGGCTCCTACTTTATTGAAAATGGATCTCGCCGGCGCTTTGGATCTGGGAGTGCTGACGATTGTCGGGGTATTTGTGTTTGTTGATCTGTTTGATACGGCGGGGACTCTGGTTGGGATTGGGCAGCAAGGGGGATTCATGAAGTATGGAAAACTTCCACGCGCAAATCGAGCACTGATGCCGGATGCGGTCGCGACCACGGCTGGAGCCGCTTTTGGAACGTCTACGGTTACCTGCTATATCGAAAGCTCTGCCGGAATCGCCGAAGGCGGGCGCACCGGGTTGGCCAGTGTGGTGACCGCGTGTCTGTTTTTACTGGCGCTATTTTTTGCTCCGCTTGCAAAGATGATTGGCGGAGGCTACGTCGTTGACGGAACTATATTTTATCCCATCACCGCACCGGTTCTTATCATCGTAGGATGCCTTATGGCGGGAAACTTGTCTCATATCAACTGGAAGCAATGGGATGAGGCTCTTCCATCTTATCTGATCGTTATCGGAATGCCTCTTACCTATAGTATCGCCGATGGCATGGCGCTGGGATTCATCTCTTATCCCCTGATTAAAGTTTTCAGCGGCAAAGCCAGGGAGGTCCATTGGTGTCTTTACCTGATTGCCTTGTTATTTATCCTGCGATATTGGACCAGTTAAACATCCCTCCAAGGTCGCTTGTGTCAATCCGGTTTGTGATATAATAACTCCCGTTTAAACCTGACAATTTAGCATTCACCGCCTGATACGGTAAAGAAAGGGATCTTGTGGCTAGCGTAGAATATTTAATCAAACAATTTTTGACTCCTGATAAAAAACAATTGGACCTGAGCAATCAGGTTTTGGGCGATAAGGGAGCCGTGACTCTGGCTAAATCCAAGCTGTTGAAGCGGGTTACACGGTTGACCCTGGCAAACAACAACATAAGTGATGAGGGTGCGATTGCCATCGCCAACTCAGAGCATTTTAAGAGACTGATAGAACTGGACTTTTATGGCAATGTCATAAGCGATGACGGGGTAAAAGCTCTCGCGGAATCCCCCGTCATGGGTAATCTTAAGAAACTGAACCTGTATGGAAATCTGGTTGAGGATGAGGGCGCTATTGCTATTGCCGAATCCAAAACTCTATCCAAGCTCAGGTACCTGTTCCTCACATCCAACCGCGTTCGAAAGCTTGGCCTTGAGGCGCTCAAAGAAGCCAAGTGCGGTACGCGCCTCTGCCATTTACACATAGATAATTTGGAAGATTTTATTTATCAGGATGATTACGAGGAAGACGAAGATCAGATCAGCAGTTGGGATGAACTGGAGGCAAGGGCTGAAGAGAGCGGTAACGATGACGATGAGGATTAATTCCTTGTTCGGGAGGAATGTGGTCTCCTTGTTCCTGATAAGTGGTGTGCTCGCTATGCTCGCATTTGTTGTAGAGCCCGCCGTCTCACCGGGTTTTGCTCAAGGATTCAACAAGGGTCCGGTGGATTACGATGCCTTATTCAAGGAGGGTTTAAAGCGGCGCGGAAAACTTTTAAACCTTTCCGGGAAGAAAATCGGAGATGAAGGTATCAAGCGTCTGATTGCCAGTGGCGTGTTGGAAAAAGTTGAAAAGATGGATCTACGCTACAACGAAATCACCGCCGTTGGAGCGGGCCTGCTATCAGAAATGTCACCTTTGCCCAAGTTAAAGGTTTTGATATTGCGACATAATATACTGGGTGATGCGGGTTCTCTGGTTCTTGCAAAATCTGGCAGTTTCCCCAATCTGGAAGAAATTCAACTGGGCTGGACGGAAACTCGTGATGCCGGGGCACTGGGTTTCGGGGATACCAAAAACTTTCCCAAGCTGAAAAAGCTCGACTTGCGGGGCAACTTTCTCGCCAACAAAACCAAGGATGAGCTCAAGAAATCCCTAGCCCACCTAAAATCTCTAAAACTTTTTTAAATTGTACAGAGTCCAAAACCAAAGGGTCTCATTTTACATAGTTTAAACTTTATCAACGCCTGTTTCTTCATCGAAGAAATAAGTGTCGCCTTCGGGGCCGCGGAATGATATCTCCTTAACTTCCCAAAGATGTTTTTTCTTCACGTCGGCTTCGGCGGCGTGATAACGGCCATTATCCTCACGTTGTAGAAGAAGAAACTTGTTTTTATCGTTGGCAATAATCTGCCAGGTATAGTAATCACTCTTAAGAGTTTCTTTTTCGTAATCGATGTTGATGATGTTCATTGAATCGTTCCCCTAATAAATCAGTAATGAATATTGGCCGCCAACTCGCGTGCTTTTTCCAGAGTTTTCTTTTTGTTTGCTACAGCAACGTTTTTAATGACCATTTTAGCAAACTGAAAGGTGGGGTCGGCAGATTCTTCTGTTGTATAGTTTTTTTTCTGAATATAATTCTTAACTTCGGATTCTTTCAGTTTTATCAGCGAGCCTGAATCGAATTGAGGCGATTCAATCTTTGATTTTTCTTCCGCCTGAGAACCTTCTTCCGGAATATAGTCTTGGATAATACGAATTTCCGGGATGATCCCATGTGCCGTGATATCCGTTCCAGAGGGTGTGTAATATTTTGAGGTTGTAAGACGCAGTCCTGATCCGTCACTGGTGCGGAAAATGGTTTGAACTGTGCCTTTACCGTAAGAGTTCTCTCCTATGATCAGTGCTTTTCCTGAATCTCTCAAAGCTCCGGCCACAATTTCCGCCGCACTTGCGCTGTATTCGTTGATCAGAATGATGACTGGCATGAAATGCAAGCTGTTTTTGTATTGGGCCCGGTATTCATTGTGGTCGGTACTTTCCCGGCCCTGCGTATAGACCACGAGACGGTTGCGATATAAAAAGTGACTGGAGACTTTTACGGATTGATCGAGTAATCCGCCAGGATTATCTCTCAGGTCTAGAATAAAGCCCCTCACCTTATCCTGCTTGGACTTTGCGAGCGCCTCTTTTAATTGGTCGTTGGTTTGCTTGGAAAAGCTGGTGATCTTGATGGACCCAATGTTGTCTTCCAGCGTTTCATATTCCACCGTTTCGATGGAGATAATTTCCCGGGTCAAGGTATAGGTGCGTTCCCTTTTATCGGACTGCCTGTGCAGGGATATGGTGACTTTAGTGTCCGGGTACCCTCTCAGCATATCGGCAAGTTCCGATATCTGTGTTTTGCTGATATCCTCTCCATTGCATTTTTCAAAAATGTCGTCCGGTAGAATTCCGGCACGTTGGGCTGGAGAGTTTTTCATGGTCTTCACTACATAGAGACGGCTGTCTTTCATCGTGATGACCATGCCCAGTCCACCATATTTCCCTTCTGTGTCACGCATCGACTTGCCAAAGACCTCAGCATCCATGTACTGGGAGTAGGGGTCCAGTGAGTTCATGAGGCCTGTGACGGCGGCTGTTTCAAGCTCCTCCTTGCTCAGTTTGCTTTTTGATTCTTCATGCAGGAAGTAATATATTTTCTTGAAGGCTTCAAGGTCGTGTTCCCTGTTGAAGTTGAGTTGGTAATGAATGGATGAGTCGAACCGTGAGATGGTTTGCCCGCCCGGATTGTCGGTCGTGATGATATTTTCATCATCAAGGGTCCGGACCATTTCATCAATAGAGGCCATGAACATTTTTTTATAATCGGGGGGATAAACATACTTATCTCCCACCAGGTCTACGACCTCTTCGAAAAGCTCAAGGTCATTACTGAAAAATCCAGCTTCGGCTGTAGATAAAAGGGCAGAGACAGGTTTTCCGCCTCCTGCCGGGAACAGCAGAAACAACCCCAACAAAGTTGCCGTCAGCAGAGCGGCAATTTTTCTGGATGAGAATGGGTTCATCATCTTTCCTATTCAATCACTATCGTGATTAGCTAATTGGAGAAATTAAAGAGCGTTAATTATAGCTCAGAATGTCTCCAATGATAAGTTCCAGGTTTTCCGTCATCTTTTCCACGGAACCGCCTGAAATGCTGGGGGTTACTTTCAGTACGTTATTAAGGATAACCGTTGGCGTTTCGTCACCGCCGTACTCTTTGAATAAAGCCAATGATTTGTTGACTTTAGCTTCAATGGACGGAGACTTCATACCATCTCTGATTTCTTGTTCGATCTTGTAATGCTGTGAAAGACGCTGAATAACCCTGGGCTGAAAAATGTTGATATGCAGTTTGAAGTTGGTGTCGAACAACTCCTGGGTGAATTTTTCCTCAACCCCCAGTTCATCGGTTATGTAATAGGTTTTGGCGGGTATGGCAGTTTGTTCTCCCCAGTAAATGGGATATTTCTTGTGGAAGAGCTTGTCTTTGAATTTATCGCGTAATTTTTTTGACGTCTCCAGAAATCGGTAGCAATGGCCGCAGGAGTAATTGAAGAATTCAGCCATCTCAACCTGTTTTGCGCCCTTGAGTTTTTCCACGGAACCGATGACTTTGTATTTCCCTCGAATTTTATCTCCAGCCAGCGCGAGGCTCGACGGGAGAATGAAGCCAACCAGCAGAAGGGCCAGTAAAACTTTTTGCAGGTTTTTGAGTAGAGGGTTCTTGCTGTTTTTCATGAAAATCTCCTTATAGTTTCCAATAGGATCAATGTTTTATTTTTGGCCAGTATTTTGAGAAATTAAAATTTGGGCTGTGATTTTTTACATGACAGAGTTTGCAGGCCTGTTGGGCATTACTCCCAAACCCCGGTTGCGGATCTTCCGCATGTTCTAGGCCCGGTCCGTGACATACTTCACACTGTACATTCTTCAGATCCGGTGTATCCACCTCGCTTATGAATCCCCCGGCACGGTCAAATCCGGTAACGTGACATTTCAGGCACTCAGGATCGAATGCCTTGTTGACCCGGTTGATGGTTTCGTAGGCATGACCGTGGCGCGACTTACTCCAGACATCATGTTTTCCGAGGTGACAGGTCAGGCACATCTGCTCAGACGCATAGACTTTTTCTTTTCCGTGCTGGTCTTTTCGTGCATCCAGCGACGCGAAAAACAGGTCTTCCACTTCCCGGTTGTAATCCTCATACCATTTTATCATTTTGGGGTCGAATTTTATATTGGAATCCAGACGAACCATACGCTGGTCAAATGATTTGTTACCGGCCTTATCAATCCGAACAGTCAACTCTCCCATCTTCTGGCCTCTCGGTCCTGGCTGAATGAATATTTTTCCGTCCTGCTTTACCGGAGTCATGTCGATGACATCTGTATCCGCTTCTATATGGCCGTTGATCACCACGTCTACCCCATCCAGTGCTAATAGGGAAAGCGCCTTATCCCGTTTCATGTGGGTGAGTAGAACGATTACGTCAGGGTGTTCTGATGCGTTGAGTTTGTCGATCGACTTTTTGGCAGATTCTTTGGGATCGGTGATGCGTCCCCCGCTATGCTCTGCGGCGTAGTACAGGTCGGGATCGACCACGGCCAGCATAGCGATGGTGAGTCCGTTTTCCAGTTTTTTGATTCTTGTCTCTGGCGGATTAATTTTGCTCAATCGGGCGTTGCTTAAAAGCCATGGGATCGACGCGCCTTCATTGAGGAACGCTTCTCCGTATACGAGGTCTTTGTCTCCTGGAATCACCGCATCATATTTCAACAGGGACATGGCCTGCATGAGATAACGAGCTTTGATTTTTCCCTGGCGAGAGGGCTCCTTGAAGCTGTCTCCCGTGTCCACAAATAATGTGTTCTTCGATTTCATGGCGACTTGCTTGAAATAAGTCACCCGGCGCTCGAATCCGCCTTGATCTTCTTCCTTGGCGCACCCACAGGGTTTAAGCTCACCCAGAGTATTTCCTGAATAAACGATGAGGAATTCGCGCGGGGGTATTTCGGTGAGCGAACGGGCGTCGCTTGCAATTCCAAATAATGTTAAGGCCGCAACCCAGGCCATGAAGAGTCGATGTCTGATCATGGTCCAAGAATATCCGAAAAATTTTGACAAGGCAATCAAGCTTTGAAGAACAATTTCCCAGCCTTCAATCAGGGTATTTCTTTCCCCGGCTTTCCAAAGCCTGCAAATAAGGTTATTATGGTTTATGGAGAAATTTGAAATTCACATGCATTCCACATTTTCTGATGGAGAATTCTCACCAACGAAACTAGTTGACATAGCAAAAAATAACGGAGTATCAACTCTTTGCCTGACCGACCATGATACCTTTGGCGGTATCGATGAATTCATACCAGCGGCTGAGGCAGAGGGAATTTTTGCTTTTTCCGGGATCGAGATCACGGTGCGCTATAGAGGATTCAATCTCCATCTGCTGGCTTATTTTGAGTCGGCGGACTCCCTGTCGGAAGAACTGTGCCGTGAAGTGAGGGGCATGGCCGATAAACGGGAAAAGCGTATGCGTGAATTGATAATACGCATCAACGAGGTGATCCCGGAAAAGTTTCGCGGAACCATTGAGTTTGAGAATGTGCGCCGCGCCGCCGAAGGCGTTCTGGCGAGGCCTCACCTGGCCAAGGAGATGGCCCGCCTGGGAATTGTTGCGAATAGCCGAGATGCTTTCGACCGTTATCTTGTGAAATACAACGTCGAGCGTAAGAACCTGGAAATGGAAGACGCGCTCAGACTGGTTCGCGAATGCAAGGGTGTTCCGGTGCTGGCACATCCGGGAGAAAGGTCGTATTCCCTGTACAACCCGGCTAAAGGATATACATACGATGATGTCCCCGGCATGGTTGAAGAACTAAAGTCATTCGGGCTTCTGGGAATGGAATGCGTTTATCCTTACCACGAGCGGACAGGAAAAGTGGAATACTATAAGGATCTCTGCCGACAATTTGGACTTATCATAACCGGAAGCCGTGATTTTCATGGATCAGTCACCTACCAATCGGAACATCTCCTCGGCGCGACTAAAATGGACCCTCAGTTTTTGGATCAATTCAAAGAAGTCTGGGCGAGTTGAGAAGCTAACAGTTGACACTGATGAACGCGGATAAAATCCCCCAGGCCCCTTTTTAAAGAGGGTTAGGGGGATTTGTTGTGTCGGCCTGAGCTAGTGATATTCAACATTTGCCTCATTGCCCCGAAAGGGAATATAGTAGGCTCCTCTCAACCCTCCGACTTTCCCAGACGTAGCAGAATTTCCTCTTCATCTTTATCCTCAGCAATAGAAAACGCGGTCTCGCTGTTGATGTCTTTCAGGCTGGGGTCAGCTCCAGATTCCAGAAGAATCTCCACCAACTGATAACTTCCATTCAGCACCGCGCTCATCAGAGGTGAGAATCCGTCAGACCCGGCAATGTTCGGATCGGCACCCTGCTCCAGAAGAGTCCTGGCGATTTCAGGTTGTAAAAGCTCGGTCGCATAAAACAGGGCCGTCCACCCATTATTGGCCTGGATGTTGAGCGCGACATTTTGTTTCAGTAGATAATCGATCAAAGTCGGGTCACCGCTGAACACGGCGCTCATCAGTACAGTGTAATTATCTTGAGTATGTGCGTTGATATCGGAACCACTTTTAATCAGAAACCAGATGGTTTCAGTGTCGCCCTTATTGATTGCCTTGAGAAGCGGGGTCCAGCCCGAATCAGCGTTGCGAATGGTTTCACTCGCTCCTTTATTGATCAGCAATTGATAGATGGTCTGATTCTTGACTGCCATCGCCAGATTAAGAGCGGTTTGGTCATTTTCACTTCTGAGCAGAACATCGGCATTGTGTTTGAGGAGGAGAGAGACCAAATCAAAATTATTTTTAGTCACCGCCATCATCAGCGGAGTCATCCCGTCGCTGAGAGCCGCGTCTACATCCGCACCGAGATTGAGCAGTCGAACCACCAGCCCCTCATTGGAATTCTCTACAGCCGCCATCAGGGCTGTCCGGCCATTGCTCTGTTTCATCGTTACGTCGGGCACCCATTGAGTGAGCAGATGATCCACCACCTTTCGCTTGCTCGATTCGATGGCGGCGATCAACGGGGTTTTGTCATCCACGCGAATATTGACATCGATTCCCGCCTCAAGAAGCAGGAAGGTGTTCGGTACGTCTCCCATATTGATGGTCTGGAACAGACTTTGTGGCGAGACAGCGATGTTTTGTTTTTCCAGTTTGGCTCTTGCGGCGGCCTGAGGATTTCCCCCGCAGGCGGCTAGGGTAAACGGAATCCCTGCCAGCAGGAACGCGAGCAGAAATGCGGATACAGAGATTTTACGATATAAAAAAATCATCTTGAACATGATACGAAATATAAGTAAATGAGTAATCATTACTTTTTTCATTTACTTTCCTCTACGTTTAAGTTTGCTCGGCTCCAGGCGAATCACTTGTAATCAGGTCAACTTTTCTAAGTTTTCCTTACAGGCCAGGGGGGATTTAAAACAATTTTTCCTGTTTGCCCTGAGCGGGTGGGGTGAGGCCGAAGTGACGGTAGGCGATTTCGGTGGCGACTCTTCCGCGTGGGGTGCGCTGGATGAATCCGCTTTGCATGAGATAGGGTTCGAGCACATCTTCGATGGTCCCTTTTTCTTCGCTGATGGATGCCGCCAGACTTTCGACTCCGACGGGTCCGCCTTTGAATTTTTTGATGAGAGTTAGCATGAGTTTGTGATCCATTTTGTCGAGTCCGAAGTGGTCGACTTCCATCATCTCCAGCGACTTGTCCGCCACGTCTTTTGTGATGAGGCCATCGGCTTTGACTTGTGCATAGTCACGCACGCGCCGAAGCAGTCTGTTGGCTATGCGCGGTGTGCCTCGTGAACGACGCGCGATTTCGCTCGCGCCTTCGGGATGAATTTCGATTCCCAGAATTGATGCCGAACGGGTGACGATGGTTTCCAGTTCTTCCGGACTGTAATAGTCTAATCGGTGCACGACACCAAACCGGTCTCTTAATGGAGAGGTGAGGAGTCCGGCTCTCGTGGTTGCTCCCACTAGTGTGAAAGGGGGAAGTTCCAGTTTGATAGACCGTGCGCTGGGACCTTGCCCGATCATGATGTCCAGGTTGTAGTCTTCCATCGCCGAATACAGCACTTCCTCAATGACATTGGACAGACGATGAATTTCGTCGATGAAAAGGATATCGCCTTTTTTCAGATTGGTCAGGATGGCGGCGAGGTCACCGGACTTTTCGATAACCGGACCCGATGTGCTTTTAATATTCGCGCCCATCTCGCCCGCGATGATGTTAGCTAATGTGGTTTTGCCGAGTCCGGGCGGACCGTAGAACAGGACATGGTCCAGCGCATCGCCGCGCATGCGTGCGGCCTCAATGAAAATTTCGAGGTTACGCTTCGTTTTTTCCTGTCCGATATAGTCGTCGAATTTATTCGGTCTCAGTGTTTCTTCGAACTGGACTTCGTCATTATCGAGCGGACTTCCTGTGGTGGATTCATCCATAGTGATTATTTAAAGGAGGCCCTTCGACAAGCTCAAGGCGACACGTTTGGTTGCTCAGGGGGACAACTTATTCAAGGTTTCTTTTCTATCGATTCTTTGATAACTCAGGAAGTTTCTCATAGTCCCCATTAATTAAAGCTTCTTTCTTAATTCTCGACCAGCCTTTTATTTATTTTTCTCTTTGTATAGCATGATCTGCCAGCCGACATTCTTCCTGAAATACGAGTTCGACAGGTCGCTTACTTATAGGTGTAACATTCTTCAATCCCACCACTTTAGTGCTCTAAAAACCTTTTTTCTAAGTTATTGGTCACCCCTGTGTAATAACTGCCGTCTTTGCATTTAAGGATGTAAATATAATACTTTTTCATGCTAAATAAGTGTTGCAAAGAAAATTCAAAAATGTGTCGCCCTGAGCTTATCGAAGGGCATCGATCAAGACAACAAGTTTAAACATTCTTTAATCAAACTTTCCAGTGAACTATCTTTTTCTTCCTTAGCGTAGACTTTTTTCAAGGTCTGTTCCGCATCGTTCTTTTTGTATCCCAGGTTTATTAGCGCCGACAGAGCGTCATCGAAGAGTCCGTTGTGCGGCACAGAGTCTTCCGTTGGCGTGAATTCGAGGGAGAGTCCGGCCAGCTTATCGCGCAATTCAAGGATCATGCGTTCCGCTGTTTTGCGTCCGATTCCCGGAATGGTACTCAGTTTGGCAACGTCGCTGGAGTCGATGGCTGACAGGAATTCTGCGGGCGGCATGCCGGACAAAATTGTCAGCGCGAGTTTGGGTCCCACTTTATTGACGGTGATGAGTTTTTCGAAGATTCTCTTTTCATCGACCGAGTAAAACCCGAACAGCTTCAGCGCTTCTTCACGCATGTGAGTGTGAATGCCCAGCGACACTTCGCTTCCCAGTTCCGGTAACGCGTAAAATGTAGTGAGCGAAACAAAAACCTGATAGCCCACGCCGTTGATATCGACGACGATTTCGACAGGTGACTTATGTGTGAGTTTGCCTTTTAGGTGTGCGATCATGTTCCTTTTGCAGCCTTGAGTCTAGAGTTTGCCGTAGCGGCGTGAATGTGGCAGATGGCGACAGCAAGCGCGTCTGATGCATCCAGGGGCTCTGGTTTTTCCTTGAGCTTCAGAATAGCGGTTACCATGTCCTGTACCTGTTCCTTTTCCGCATGACCATAGCCCACGACCGATTGCTTGACTTCCAGCGGACTGTACTCGGCGACTGGTTTGCCTTCGTTGACAGCGGATAATATAGCGACACCTCTTGTTTGCCCCAGTTTCAAAGCCGATTTGACATTCGTTGCGTAAAACATATCTTCGACAGCCACTTCATCGGGATTGAACTCGCGACTGGTCGCGATGAGTTCATCATATATGAGTTTCAGTTTCTCCGGAAAAGATTGGCGCGGCTTTGTTTTAACGCTTCCCCAGTGAACCACTTTGAGGTCGCCATTAATTTCTTCAACGATTCCATACCCGGTGCAGTTGCTTCCGGGATCGATACCCATCACACGCATAGTTTTTCCTGATTAGGTTTAAAGGATAGGTGGTGACGAGGGTTCAACATAAAACTCAGGAAGGTGAAAGGAAAAACGTTTCGCGGTATTACTTTGAAACCAGAAACTAGGAATTTGCTTCGATGGCCGCCATCACTTCGTCCGTGATGTCGAAATTGGAATACACCTTCTGGATGTCGTCATGATCTTCCAACTCGTCCATCATGCGAAGAAGCGACTTGCAATGTTTCTCATCGACATTGACCGTATTTGCCGGAATACGGGTTAGCTCTGCTGTTTCGGTTTCGATGCCTGCATCTTCAATGGCCTTGCGTACTGCTTCGAAGTTTTCCACAGAAGTGGTTATCTCGTAATGGTCCTCTATGGTTTGCATGTCGTCACCACCCGCGTCGATAACCATTTCCAGCAGCTCGTCTTCACCTTTTTTCGATATCTTGATGGCAAGGAATCCTTTTTTCTCGAACATCCATGCGACACAACCGTTTTCTCCCATGTTGCCGCCACGTTTACCCAGAGTGGCTCGTATTTCGCTAACGGTTCTGTTTTTGTTGTCGGTCATCACTTCCATGAAAATGGCCACACCTCCCGGTCCATAACCCTCATAAGAAAGTTCCTCATACTGGACGCCTTCCAGTTCCCCGGTGCCTTTTTTGATGGCGCGGGTCACATTGTCCTGCGGCATGTTAACGCTCTTGGCTTTTAGAACCGCCATTCTCAGTCGTGGGTTGCCATCAACATCGCCGCCTCCTATGCGAGCCGCAACGGTAATTTCCTTGATGACCTTGGTGAAAATCTTCCCACGTTTCGCGTCGGCCGCGCCTTTCTTATGCTTGATCGTTGACCACTTGGAATGTCCGGACATATTATAAAACCAGATGAGGGTTGAATGATTCTTTTTGTAAGTGTAGTTGCCCGATATCCACCCTCATGTCATATAACTTTTAATGATAGGGGGACGGGAATCGGGCAACTACAAAAACTTTTTCAACAATCTACTATCGCTAATCTAGCATAGAACCGACGAAAGAGGCAATCGGCATTGATAATTTACCAGGGTTCATTGATAATTGTTTTTATGAAAACGGTTGATATAAAAGTAGCGGGGAAACCTGTTCAGGCCAGGGAAGGTGAAACGGTGATTCATGCCCTGTGGGCCGCTGGAATGGCAGAGTCGGTCAAGACCGGTTGTGTGGGTGGTGTTTGTGGGGCTTGCACCATTACAGTTCGCTTTCCGGATGGACGCCCGGGTAGGACGGATCTGGCCTGCCTGTGCACGGCGGAGGAAGGGATGGAAGTCTTTCCCTGTCCGGTAGACCCTGTTCCATCGGTTGCGCCTCAAGCCAGTCCAAATGCTGGAAAATTACGCACCGCCTATCCAACTCTTGATCGATGTACCAAATGCGGGAGTTGTACATCGGCTTGTCCGATGTCTATACCGGTGATGGATTCAGTTCTCAGAATGCAGTCGGATCAGCTCAGCGTTGTGGCAGAGGATTTTACAACCTGCATTCATTGTGGATTATGTCGTTTCGTTTGCGAGGACCGGGTGCAACCACACAACATGGGAATGTGGGTGCGCCGTTCTATCGGAGCTTCACTGGGTCCGCTCAAGGAAGCCGTCGTTGCAGTGGAACCGGAGCAGGTCGAGCGGGAATGGAAGTATCTTCTTGAAGGCAATCCGACTGAACGAATAAATCACGCTCGTCAGTTCAGGAACAGTGGAGGGATTGAAGAGTGATGGATTGGGCAAGTGATTCCCTCAAGAAACTCGAGGCGACCCGCGAGGAACGGTTGCTTCAGGAACCTCCTACACTGAGTGATGCCGACGCGGATAAACTTCTTCAGGAGTTTCATCCCGATTACCTAGGGATGGAACGCAATGTGCGGGTCGGACCCAATGCAGACACCTGCAAATTTCCTCATGAACTCGCGGACCTTCTGGAATCGGACAGCCACCTGCCGCAGAATTTTGAGCCATCGGTCGATATCGAAACAGACGTGCTCATACTGGGCGGAGGGGGGGCGGGAGCCTCGGCGGCACTCGCTTTGGAAGAGTCAGGACTGACAGTCCACCTCGCGACAAAACTAAGATTGGGCGATTCCAATACCGTGATGGCCGAAGGTGGGATTCAAGCTTCACTGGGAGTCGATGATTCATCGCGCAGACATTTTGCAGATGCGTACGTTGGTGGTCACGGTAAAAACGACTCGGATCTGCTTCGTGTTTTATGTGAAAATAGCGCGGATACCATTCGCTGGCTGGGCAAGCTCGGTTGCACGCTGGATTGCAATGAGGATGGAACTTTTCGCTTGCGTTCTGGTGGCGGTACTTCCGTACCTCGTGTGCTGGCTTGTAAAGATTATACCGGACTCGAAATTATGCGTGTGTTGAAGGACGCTGTGTTGTTGAGTAACACGCAGACCTTGCAGGAACATGCCGCAGTTGAACTCCTCGATGATGGAGCAGGGCAGGTGACCGGGGCAGTTCTGTGGGATCGCAACAAAGGTGATCTTGTCACGGTGTCAGCGCGGGCAGTTATACTCGCCACCGGAGGAAGCGGTCAATTGCGTTTGCAGGGATTTCCCACGAGCAATCACCTTGGTGCTACGGGAGACGGTTTGGTCCTCGCTTACCGGCAGGGGTGCAAACTGTTGCATGGAGAAAGCTACCAGTACCATCCTTCAGGAACCGCTTATCCCGAAGCCTTGGTCGGGCAACTTGTGACCGAGTCGATCCGTTCTACCGGAGCACAGGTGGTGAATGCCGAAGGTGAACGTTTCATAGGGGAAATGACTTTTCGTGATGTGCTGGCGGCCGCCATCATCCGTGAAGTTGCCGAAAAAAGAGGAGCGCAGACTCCGACTCATAGAGCCGGGGTGTGGCTCGACACCCCACTCATCGATATAATAAATGGAGAAGGAACACTCAGGCGTCAGTTCCCAGGAATCGTTCACAGGTTCGAGCGGTATCAGATAGATCCGGCAAAACAGCCCATCCTAATTTATCCAACACTGCATTATCAGAATGGTGGAATCCAGGTGGACAGGGATGGCTGTACCGAAGCGAAAGGATTGTGGGCCGCAGGTGAGGTGACCGGCGGACTTCACGGAACCAATCGGCTCATGGGAAATTCGTTGCTCGATATTACCGTGTTCGGACGCCGAGCGGCCCTGTCAGCGCAAAATGATTTACCGCCAAGACGACCGGTTACCCTGACCTGTTTGAAGAAATCACGGGAGCAGTTCAAAAATATTTCTGATCGGCGAGAGGTGTTATCCCCTCAACTATTTCCAACCCAGGCCGGAATGAAAGTTGCGTTTGAATTGCAAAAAGCTGAAGAGCCTTCCGCAACGGGTTTTAATTCATCAGGACCATCGACCTATGAACCGCCAGACCCATTTTCCAAGTGATTAATTATTATTGCCATGATTGAAATCATCACAGCTTACTGGGTCAAGGTATTTGCCACGCTGGTGGTTTTTGTTGGTCTTATCATTTTGTTTCTTCGCAGTGGAGGTGGGGGCTCAAACATTTCCGGGGCGGAACAAATTAAAAATGAGTTGGACCGGCTGGATGAAAAATATGTTGTGTTTGACAATGTGATTGTGCAAGCAGAAAGAGGGGTGCTGATCATTCCGTATGTAGTGATATCTCCTTATGGCGTGTTTGTTATCACCTTGTGCGACCTGCCCGGAAAAATTTCAGGGGATAAGGATGAGCGGGAATGGCAGATAAAGCGGAGAGGTGTAAACGATACGATATTGAATCCACTTTGGGAAAATCGGAAACACATCAACGCGTTGGAAAAGAAACTGGGTTCACGACCCTTCATTCCTGTTGTTGTGTTCACTCACTCTAAACTGGCAAACGACTTTGGCCCGATAGCAGTTCGTGTCGGCCAATTGCGGAAATTTTTTGCCAGTCACACGGGAACATCAATGCGTCCTGATAACCAGAAGTCCGTTATCGCAATTTTGAACGAGTGAAAAGCAGTGATGGAAGGGAAAGGTCAACTCTCCCCGCCACCTTTGTTTTCAATGCGGATACCTGAAGAGTCAGGTGGAAGGCCAAAATCAGGGGAATTTTTCAGGTCCTGAACCCATCTTGACTTGGGATGAACTTTCGATACAATACTCTGTAATTCCTAAATTTGTACTTATTTTTAGAGGTGAGCGATTTATTATGAAAAAACTGATTTCCCTGACAATATTGTTTCTACTGAGTTTTACTGTGGCTTTATTACCCGCCCATGCCGAATCGGAGGCTAATAAACCACCTTGCGGTGAAAGAAAAACCACCGTTTGCACCATCGAATTGTGGTTGGGTCATAAACAAAAAAAGAATAACCGGGATATCCGTAAATTTTTGAAATCCAAAGACCTCAAAGTACTTCGCCACACCATCCAGTACTGGAAGCCAAAAGGCGGGCACCCACCCACCAACATCGCGATAGGCAGTAGAGTCAGTGCCGAGGATGCACGTTTGGTGATTGATATTGCGTTCAAGTACAACGACAATATTGAGCGGTTGATCCTTCGTCCGCTGAATCCACCCAATTATGTCGCCATTGGGACTTCGGCCTGGGACCTGCAGTCAGAGATTCTCGTTAGCAAAGAGGATCTTCAAAGACTGAGAGACCCCAAGCTGACCACCGAAGAGTTTCAAGCCCTATACGCTGAATTGACGCATGAAGTGGAGAACGTCAAGAAAGGCAAGAAATTCTATTGATTGCGGCACAGGGTCTTCTGTTAAATAATTGACAAATTTCGATGAATTTGGTAGAAGCGACTCTTTATATCTGAATCCGGTCGACTGGTTGGGATGTCTTGATAACCAGTTGTTTTCCTGTAAAATACCAAACCGATTCAATACGAGGCTCCAAGCCATGTGAAAGTGGTGATTTGTGGAAGCTTCACAAGCAATGTTTCACATTGATGTGAAACGTCAATATCCAACTTAGAGATCTTATTATGCTGGACCTAGCATTTGCCATGGCACCGCCGCCAGAATCGGCAGGACAAGGAGAGGGAAGTCTTCTCTCTCTTTTACCGCCGATGATCATGATGTTCCTGATCTTCTACTTCATCCTGATCAGGCCGCAACAAAAGAAACAGAAGGAGAGCAGAAAAATGCTCGACGAGTTGAAGGAAGGAGACAATGTGGTTACCTTGAGTGGAATTCATGGCCAGATTAAAAAACTAAAAGACGATATTGTCGTTCTGCAAATTGACAATAACGTACGCATTAAAATCAATCGGACCTCCATCGGAGTTACTAGGGAATCGGGTAAAGACTGAGCATGTTTACAGACCTAAAATGGAAAATTCCGTTGATCCTGTTCGTTGTCTTGGGATCGGCTTTTCTCGCTTATCCTTTAAAGGAAAAGATTGCGCTTGGCCTCGACCTCCAGGGAGGAATGCATCTGGTGCTTGAAGTACAGACGGAAAAAGCCGTCGAAGCCAGTCTGGAGCGAATTGCAAACGACATCAAACGTGAGATCCAGAACGAGGACTACGAAGTAGACCGCGTTAGTACCGACCTTGTGAATAAAACCGTGACGGTTCTTATGGTCGACGCCATGGATCTTGAACCGGTTGAAAAAATCATGAAAAACTACACCGCCTACATGAAAAATGAAGGCAAGGTGCGTGAAGGCCGTGGGTACAAGTTCAGCCTGTCCAGAGAAGAAGAGAAACGCATTCAGCAAAACGCGGTGAATCAAGGCTTGGAAACTATTCGCAACAGGGTCGATCAGTTTGGTGTTGCCGAGCCGACCATTCAGGCACAGGGAGAAAGGCGTATCCTTATTCAGTTGCCTGGTATCAAGGATGCCGATCGCGCTATTAAACTGATCGGTAAAACAGCCCGACTTGATTTCAAAATGGTTGATGAATCTATCAGCGCAGAAACTGCTTTGAACGGGTCGATCCCCGACGGCGACCAGATTTTATATAAGCGTGAGGAGAATCTGGAAACGGGTGAGGTGACGAAGACACCTTTCCTTGTGAAAAAGCGAACGGTGCTTACCGGAGAAACTTTGAGCGGTGCCGATGTTCGTTACGACACAGAATTCAACGAGCCTTATGTGGCCATTACGTTTAACAGCATTGGCGCAATGATATTTCAGGAGGTCACTCGGGAGAATGTCAAAAAACGGTTGGCCATCGTTCTAGATGACAATGTTTATTCGGCTCCTGTGATTCAGGAAGAAATTGCGGGCGGACGGGCGCAGATCACAGGTCAGTTCACCACTGAGGAAGCACGTGATCTGGCTATTATCTTACGGGCTGGAGCTTTGCCCGCACCGGTAATTATTCTGGAAAACAGAACAGTCGGGCCATCACTGGGAAAAGATTCTATTGAGCAGGGTGTTAAGTCGATGCTGTTAGGCTTCGCACTGGTCATGATGTTCATAATTATTTATTACAAACTTTCCGGTATCGTCGCGGTCATGGCGTTGCTGTTGAACCTTGTTTTGATGCTTGGCGCTCTGGCTTATTTTGGGGCCGCACTCACACTTCCGGGTATCGCTGGAATGCTGCTCACTGTAGGTATGGCCATCGATGCCAATGTCCTTATATTTGAGCGTATTCGTGAAGAAACACGTGTTGGCAAAACAGTGCGCGCGGCGATTGATGCTGGGTTTGCTAAGGCTTTCAGTACTATTGTTGATGCCAATTTAACGACCTTCATCGCGTCGGTAGTTTTGTTTCAGTTCGGAACCGGGCCGGTTAAAGGATTTGCGATCACTCTGTGTATTGGTATAGCGGCCAGTATGTTCACTGCCGTATTTGTCAGTCGAGCTGCTTTCGACATTGTCATGAGTAGGAAAAAAATAACTCGTCTGAGTATCTGAATAAATAATTATGGAAATTTTTAAGCGCGTTACAGAAATTGATTTCATGGGGAAAAGGGGCATGGCCGTTACTTTGTCCAGTATTGCCATTCTGATTGGAATCGTATCCATCCTGATCCATGGCGGATTGAAGTACGGCATTGACTTTGCCGGTGGGACTCTGGTGCAATTGAAGTTTGTGAATCCGCCAGAGATTGAAGAGATTCGAGACGGACTGAAAACAATCGGTTTGGGAGAGAGTGAGATTCAGGAATTCGGGTCAAAAAATCATATTTTGATTCGTGTCGAGCGATCCGAAGGCAAGCTCGAAGAAGTGGGTAAAAGAGTCAAGGACAGTTTGATCGGGGAAGGGAAATATCAAGCAGAAGATATTGTGATTGAGCGCGTGGAAATGGTCGGTCCCAAAGTCGGAAAAGATTTGCGGGAAAAAGCGCTCCTGTCGATTATTTACGCGATTATCGGGATTGTCATTTATATATCCTGGCGATTTGAGTTTCAATACGCCATTGCGGCGATTATAGCCCTTATTCACGATGTGATGGTTACTATGGGGGTGTTCTCAGTTGCAGACAAAGAGTTCACTCTGGTGATTGTAGCGGCGTTTCTGGCCATCATTGGTTATTCCCTGAATGACACCATTGTCATATTTGATCGAATTCGAGAGAATATGCGTCGCAGGGGGAAAATAGGACTGGTGGATGTTATCAATACCAGTATCAATCAAACCCTGAGCAGAACCATTCTTACCTCCGGCACGACATTAATGGTGGTGGTTGCTCTGTTTTTTCTTGGTGGAGAGATCATCCATGACTTTTCATTTGCCCTGGTGATAGGTGTTCTCGTGGGAACTTACTCTTCAATATTTATTGCCAGTGTTTTCCTCGTATACTGGGCAAATCGAGCCCATCCCAAGCGCGCTTGAAGAAACCCACAGCCCTCCACCACCGTTTATCCTGAAAAATTTGCATTCCCGCAGGCACCGTGCTAAATTTTTGCGGTATACCTTTAAAGAACACAACTTACAAACCGCCGGGTTGTACTGCCGGATAGTCCGAGAGCCCTCATTTTAATGAACCCTCAACTGCAACGCTTGATCGAGCTTCAAAAAACGGATAGCGAAATCACTGAATTGGAGAAAGCTAAAGCCGCCATCCCCCACCAAATAGAGTCTGGTAAAACAGCTTTTAAGGAGAAGCAGGACGGATTAAAAGAAGCCCAGGACGTCCTCGCAGAATTGAAAAAAAAGCGCAAGGATCTGGAAATGGAAGTCGCTACAGAAAATGATCATATCGCTAAAACCAAAAGCAAACTTCCGGCGGTCAAGACCAATAAAGAATACACAGCAATCCTGCATGAAGTCGACGCGGTAAAAGAAAAAATTTCTGTTCTCGAAGATAAGGAACTGGAGTTGATGGAGACGATGGAGGAAAAGGAAAAAGAACTTCCTCCTCTTAAAGCCCTGTGCAAGGAAGAAGAAGAAGACTTCAAAGCTTATAAGTCGAAAAAGGAAGCCGAGGCCGAGCGTACAGAAGAAGAATTGGAAGTCCTTCGCGCAAGACGTCATGCGGCGGCTGGTGCTATCGAGGAAAAACTGCTGGGGCAATACAATAAAGTTATTAAAGCTCGGGACAGTCTCGCTGTCGTGACCATACTGGATAATGTTTGTCAGGGATGCCATCAGCAAGTCCTTCCCCAGCAGGTGATCGACGTTAAAGTTGGCGAAACGATAAATCACTGTGAGCAGTGTTTGCGTATTCTTTACTGGGAAGAAAATCCAGAAACCGCGGTTCCGAAGTAAACCGGGTGATCGCTGTTCCGGCTTTTAGTCGGGAGAGAGGAAAGTCCGGGCTCCACAGAGCAGGATACTCCGTAACGCGGAGTGGGGGTGACCTCAAGGAAAGTGCAACAGAAAGGACACAGCCTACCCGTTAGAAGTGCAAACTTTTAGCGGCGGCAATGGTGAAACGGTGAGGTAAGAGCTCACCAGTACCGCCGGTGACGGTGGTAGCTTGGCAAACCCTATCCGGAGCAAGATCAAATAGGAAAGTGCTTGAGGGCGGCTCGCCCGATACTTTCGGGTTGATTGCTCGAGCCTGTCGGCAACGGCAGGCCTAGATTGATGATCACCTCTCCTTTCGGGGA
>FUWD012825569.1_pt1 | contig 23161 bp, 19 predicted proteins | sample 1063281 | NCBI WGS metagenome assembly FUWD01 (sample SAMEA79048168, study PRJEB19326) | metagenome | biome: marine | reverse complement strand
GATGGATGAATATTTTTCTCGCGTCAGTTATTCTAATAACAATTTTAAATCATATTTACCTGGTTGGAAAACAGATATGGGAATGATATATATTTTATTCGGACCGCCAGATGATTTGGAAACATATAATGATCCAATGAGTCGAATATATTCACAGCGGTGGCATTATTATCGCATTAATAAATATTATGATTTTATTGATGAAAATGGATTTGGTGATTACCGGCTCTCAACACCGTTTTTTCGTGGACGAAGCTGGTGAAAATTCTTCTCATTCCCGGCGATGGCGTCGGAAATGAATTGGTGGCTGAAGTTCATAAGTTAATCGCGACCATTGATTCTGTATTCGGACTAAAAATAAATACCCAATCGTTAGATATCAGTGAATTCCATTTTCGCGAAACAAATATTCTCATTCCAAAAGGGTTGCAGAAAATGGCTGAGGAAGCAAATTCCATTTGGTTAGGACCTATCACAAACCAATCAAAATTAAATGGGTATAATCAAAAAAATATAGTCCAACAAATATGTTCTGAACAGGAATTAGAATTTTTTTATCGAAATTATAAACCCATACCATCACTTCAAAAAATTCAAACGGATAACCCCATCGATGTATTGCTGATCGAGAGTAATTTTTATTCCCACACCGTTCCCAGCGAGTTACCCGCTACTTTTGTGAGTGATCAAAAATTAAATATGATGACGACGTATTTTTCTCAATCTCATATGGAATCTATTTTTGCAGAAGCGCAGAAAATAATTGAATCTGGGCAACGCAATAAGCTACTTATCGTTTTACCAGATGAATTAAAACAGAAGGATAGCCCTTGGATTGAACCGGCCAATCAATTGGCTGAGCGAGGCATTCATATACAATGGTCGTCTGTTGATCAGTTTTTCTATAATATTTTACGAAAACCTGATCAGCTTGATTTGGTAGTCACTGTTTCTCCTTATGGAAGAATATTCTCAAAAATGATTTCTTCTTTGGAAGGCGGTCTAGGTGCTGGGTTTGAAACTCACCGTTCAAAAAACAATCAGATTATGTTTCAAATCATGCATCCTGCAAGTAGTCGTTTCGTCGGTAAAGATGCTGCTGATCCTATTGGGGCTATTTTATCAATAGCCGCTTTCTTGGAATCGCAAAATAAACCATTAATTAGTGCCGCAATTCGTAATGTGATAGAGGATGCTATCAGTGCAGATTGGGTCACAAGAGATCTTGGCGGTAGTATGGGAACCATAGAAATCGGTGATTTTATCTGCTCTAAACTATCAGGTAAATCGGCGATAGCCTGATCTCAGTTAGTTTTATTCTAATCGCAAATCGTAAATTTTATCAACCTTTTTGAAAGAATCGTACATGATTGATCGCTTTTCGTATAGTAGCCTCGAAACATATAAAAAATGTCCGGCGCAATTTAAATTTAGATATATTGATAAAATATATAAACAGGATGAAGGTATAGAAGCGTTCATGGGGAAACGTGTTCATGAAGCTTTAGAATATTTATATGGCGAAGTGATGGCGCATCGTCTGCCATTTTTAGATGGCGTTATGGAAAAATACCATGAAGTATGGGAGAAAAATTGGCATGATCGTATATCCATTGTCCGAAAAGAAAATAAACCAAAATATTATTTTGAACTGGGAGAGCGGTGTATCGCTGCCTATTATCGTACCCATTCGCCCTTTGATCAACCCGCTATAGGTACAGAAGTAGAATTTATATTTTCTATCGATAATTCAGGAAATTATATGATGAAGGGAATTTTGGATCGATTAGATCACGATGGAAATGGTAACTATGAAATCCATGATTATAAAAGTGGCAAGCGCATGTTGTCGCAAAATGCTGCGGATAAGGATGGTCAATTGGCGTTGTACCAAATTGCCCTACAAAATTTGTATGAAAATGTTAATTCAATAAAACTTGTTTGGCATTATCTTCAGCATAATCAAAAAATATATTCACAAAGAAGTGAACAGCAGATAAATGAATTAAAAAATAATACAATAAACCTAATTGATAAAATTCGAACACATATTAAAAATGATTCCGCATTTTATCCCAAAACAACAATTCTTTGTAATTGGTGTTACTATTGGGAAGAATGTTCAGCTAAAGAAGGGACGAATCCCTACATATAGGATAATATGAGACTAAATCAAAATGAAATGAAAGCATTAAAAAACTTGCTTTCTGACCCAAAGAATAGAATAGATGAATCTATGGATAATCTATACAATAAATTGATATCGAATAGTGAAGTGTGTCTGTATGTTGATGGTGCAGCGGATTTACATTCGAGAACTGCCGGTATTGGTGGTGTCATTATGAGAGATGGAGAAGAAGTATATTCATTCTCAGAATACCTTCATGATTCTACCAATAATGAAGCCGAATATCTTGCGCTCATTACAGGATTAAAATACCTGATACAGCTAAAGTTATTAAATGCGAAAATATTCTCAGATAGTGAGCTTGTCGTCAAACAGGTTACAGGAGAGTACCAGGTTAAACATCCACGTATGCAAGAATTATTTACAGAAGCCATGGACCAATTTCATCGCATGGACTCATGGACATTCTCCCATATTTTGCGAGATAAAAATGATGTAGCTGATCGGCTAGCCAAAGCAGGTCGGATGAAAGGGAAAAAATAATTGCAATTCTCGTTTTATTTGGTGAAATGATGGGTGGTTCTGAATTAGATTTGTGGTCATTAATCCGAGCATATAATATTAAAAGATAATTAAAATGGGATTCTTTACGTCTATAATAAAACCCCTCAATTGGATTTCCGGTGATATAGCAATCGACTTGGGAACGGCCAATACACTCGTTTATATAAAGGGTAAGGGTGTGATGGTTAACGAGCCATCAATTGTTGCTAGATCTGTCCACGATGGTAAAATAATCGCCGTTGGATATGAAGCAAAAGCAATGGTGGGTCGTACGCATAGAGAAATTGAAACTATTCGTCCATTAAGAGATGGTGTGATTGCAGATTTTAATATGACTGATGGGCTCATTCAGGGATTTATCCAAAAAATTAATATGAATCGTTTGGCTCGTCCACGAATGGTGATTTGCGTGCCTTCTGGTGTCACAGAAGTCGAAAGAAGGGCTGTAAGAGATTCAGGTGAACGTGCGAATGCTCGTGAAGTGTTTTTAATTGAAGAACCCGTTGCAGCTGCAATTGGTATGGGATTAGATATCTCAAAACCTATTGGTAACATTATTGTTGATATAGGTGGTGGCACAACCGAAATCGCCGTCATTGCCTTGAATGGTGTTGTCACAAAGGAAGCAATTCGTGTTGCTGGTGATGAAATGGATGAAGCAATTATACAGTGGTTTCGAAATGAACATAAATTAGACATTGGTTCTTCATCTGCAGAATCTATAAAAAAATCGGTTGGATCTGCGATGAGAATTAAAAGTGAAATGATTGCTGTGAAAGGTCGTGACCTTGTTTCTGGGATACCCAAAACAATCGAAGTATCTTCGGATGAAATTCGTCAATCCCTTAAGGATCCTATTAATGCAATTGTTGAGGCAGTTAAGCGGGCATTGGAATTAACACCCCCAGAACTTTCTGCTGATATTCTGGATCGAGGAATCATTATGACTGGGGGCGGAAGCATGCTCAAGGGAATTGATCAGTTGATTCGAGAACGCACAAATGTACCTGTTAATATAGATGAAGAACCTCTTTTATCTGTTGTAAAGGGTACAGGGAAAGTTCTAGAAAATGTCAAAAAATATGAGTCGGTTCTGATTTAACAGTTGAATGCTAAATTTATACTTAGCCCTTTTAAAATATAAAGACCATTTGATTTTTCTGATAGCGCTCACGCTATCTCTCACATTGTTGATGAAAAATGATTCCCCGGATGTACTGATTATTCGAGGAAAATTTAGTGATTATTTTTCATTTGTTTCTTCTCCATTTGCCTGGGTAAAAAGTATGACCCAACTCCAGGAAGAAACACAACTATTACGTGAAAAAAATATTCAATTGACATTGAAACTGGAATCAATATTAACGGCTCAAAAAGAGAATAATGATTTACGAGATTTATTGGGGTTTAAAAGAGAAAGTAAATTACAATTATTAGCGGCTCGAGTGGTTAACATGGGTTCTTCCTCGAATCTATCTTCATTAACCCTTGATATTGGATCTAAGCATGGTGTAAAAGTAGATCAACCTGTTTTAGTTCCAGGTGGTGTGATTGGGAAAACGGTGGTGGTTGGGGAATATTCAACCATTGCGCAATTGATCAATGATGTGAACTATAGACTTTCTGTAAGGATTCTTCCATCCGGAAATGCTGGCATTCTTCAATTTGTTTCAGAAGGATATTGCGAAATTCGCGAATTGCAAAAAAACTCTCTTATTTCGGTAGGAGATAAAGTGGTTACATCTGGGTTTAGTAATATTTATCCTGAGAATTTACCTGTTGGTGAAGTTGTTGAGATCGCAGATGAAAGGGCGAGTTTTCAAACCGTTGCCAAAGTTAGGATTCAACCCAACTTAGGTGCTTTATTAAATGTTTTTATCGTTACTGAGGAATTTGATGAAGTTAATTAACATCATATTGCCTGGTATCGCCATATTTTTCGTTCAATTCTTTTTTGTCGATGTATTATCTCTGAAAATGATTCGTCCTGATTTTTTAGTGATATACATTTTTTACATAAGTTTGATTTATGGTAAAACTTCTGGGATGATAATGGGGTTCACTTTGGGGTTGTTATCTGACTTATCGGGCGTTGGATCATTATTTGGCTTAGCATCATTTTCATTATCAATTACGGCTTATTTGTCGGGGTTTTTACACGGTAAATACGAACGCCTTTTACCCTATATATTTCATATCGCTTGGATCTCAATTATTGCTTTTCATTTTCTTTTAATTGCATATTTTCGATTGCAAACTGTATTTGTATCTGATCCGCAAATATTCTGGTTACATTGGCTCATGTCTTTTTCTTATACAATGATGTTCTTTTTAATTACACAATTCTTTTATCCAATCCAGGAAGCATCGCGTGCTGAAGTCACCTAACTCTATTCAAAAATCAAAATATTGGTTATTAATTGGTTTTGTATTGTTTGTGCATGGCGTGCTTGCGTATCGGTTTTTCCAAGTTCAAATAGTTTATTTTGATCTATATAGTCAACGGGCCGAAAGTAATCGAATTCGTGCCACGTCTATACCCGCACCTCGTGGATTAATTGTTGATCGTAATGGCGAGATCATCGTTGGTAACTATCCAACATATATATTATATGGCATTGGATCAGAAATCACAAATATGGCGCATAACTATAAAGTAATTAGCAATTCAACAGGTATTGATACTGCAATTCTAAAAATGAATTATAAAAATTATTATCGAAATCGGTTTATTCCAACTCGGATTGCAAAAGACCTAACTATTAATCAATTAAGCCGGATAGAAGAGAACAAAAATAAATTAAGCGGCATTATATATAAGCAATTCCCTGAGAGGATATATAACAATAAAATCAATGCATCCCATGTGCTTGGGTATGTCAAAGAAATTGATCAAAAGGCAATGCAACGCATGGGCGCCACTGTCAATTACGAATATGGAGACTTAGTTGGATGGTCCGGTATTGAAAATAGTTACGAATCGACCCTCCGAGGTGAAAAGGGTGTCTCTTACTATCAAGTGGATGCCTTTGGCAGGGAAGCTGGAAAAATTGAGAGGCAGGAAAATATTTTACCATATCCTGGAAATAATATCTCGACGACTTTGGATGTATCTCTTCAACAGTTACTTGAGAAAGAATTGAATGGCAAGCGCGGCGTGGGAATTGTATCTCGTCCAGAAACAGGTGAAATATTAGCATATGTGAGTGCGCCTGACTATAAACCTGATTTATTTACTGGCCTAATTTCAAATTCTGATTGGCAATCTGTTATTGCCGATACCAATAGACCACTATTAGATCGTGTTGCAAATGGTACCTACCCACCAGGATCCATATTTAAAATGGTGGTGGCAATTGCGCTTTTAGAAAAAAACTTAATAACCACTCAAACTGAAGTGTTCTGCACCGGTTCTTATGAGTTTTATGATCGGGCTTTTGGTTGTTGGAATGAAAATGGTCATGGTAAAGTAAATTTGGAGCAAGCCATCGTTCAATCCTGTGATGTGTATTTTTATCAAGCAATCCAGAAGATAAAATTGGATGAGTTGGCTCAGGTTGCGAAACAATTTGGAATTGGTTTGATTACTCATATTGATCTTCCAACAGAAATGAAAGGACTTATGCCAACACGTCAATTCATGAATAAACTACATGGCAGGTGGGGGTGGTCTAAAGGTGCTTTGTTAAACATGGCAATTGGCCAAGGTGAAATATTGGTCACGCCACTACAAATGGTCCGATATATTAATATGTTAGCAACGAAAGGTAAAACGAGGACACTGCACATTGTAAAAGAAAAAGGGGATGAAATTCCTGAACCAATTGTCAGTAACCGATCATGGGAATTGATGCATAAATATATGGGCAAAGTTGTTTCCGCTCCCAAAGGTACTGGGCGACGATCCAATCCCAAAATACCAGGATTGAAAATTTACGGAAAAACAGGTACTGCTGAAAATTCACATGGAGAACCTCATGCATGGTATATCGCCTATGGAGAATTGAACGGTGAAATAATTTCAGTTGTGATCATGGTAGAAAACGGTGGGCATGGCGGAGAAGTGGCTGCCCCTTATGCGCGAAAAGTATTTAAACTCTATTTTGGCTCAGATAGAGCAACACTTGCAAAAATTTAATGTTACTTGACTTTAGAACAAAAATAATAGAATCACCGTTGAGTGTTCTTTTGAATGTTTTCGGATTGCTATTCCTTGGAATGGTTACGTTATTGAGTATCACATCAACGCAAGGCCAGGCGCCACCGAATGCATTCACAAAACAATTAATATTCTTAATTCCCGCAATTTTGCTAATGATTATTATTCAACTATTCCCAAGACGAATAATCCATAAATACATATTTGTTGCATATGGTATCATTGTCATTGCCGTAACATTACCATTTTTTGGACAAAAGATTGCAGGGACATATCGATGGTTGAATTTGGGACTTCCATTTGGATTGCAGCCCTCAGAAATAGCAAAATGGGTTATTGTTATTACGGTTGCCCGTTATTTGTCTGATCATAACCTTTCGATGAAAAATTTTGGTGCCAATATTTTACCATTTATAATTGCCTTAATTCCAACGATGATAGTTTTAAATCAGCCTGACCTAGGGACGGCCTTTGTTATGATGATGCCTGTCTTTGTTATGTTATTTTGGGTAGGGTCACGTCCCATACATTTATTTTTAATAATTGCACCGTTATTCAGTATCATTACTGCGTTTAATGTTATTGTCTTTTCTATTTGGGCTGGTATTATGGCCATCGTTATATATTTAGCTCGATTAAAATTATGGCATAGTGTGGGTCTTTATTTTGGAAATTTATTTTTAGGATTAATTTTTCCGATACTTTGGAATTCTCTCCGGAGTTATCAACAAGACCGGGTATTGACCTTTATTAATCCTGAGCTGGATCCACTGGGTGCTGGATATCAAATAATACAAAGTAAGACTGCTTTAGGCTCGGGTGGATTATTAGGTAAAGGATGGGGACAGGGGACCCAAACTCATTTAAAGTTTTTGCCAGTGCAAGAATCTGATTTTATTGTAAGTGTAATTGGCGAAGAATTCGGATTTTTGACTTTACTTATAATGTTGGTACTGTTTTCGTGGTTAATTATAAAGATAATTCGATTGGCTGTGAATTCTGCAGATCGATTTTCTTCTCTCGTTTTGGTTGGAATCGCAACTATTTTCTTAACGCATGTTTTTATGAACTGCGCTATGACGGCGGGTATGATTCCCGTTAAAGGGCTACCTTTACCATTTGTTTCATATGGGGGATCCTTTCTGTTATCATGCTTTATGATGGTTGGTTTAGTATTGAATTTTGGCCGAGAAAAATTAGACTGATAGTTCATGAAAAAGATAATGACGCGATGGGATTATCTGCGGTAAATTCCAAACTGAAATTTGAATGTATAATCCGAGGCAAATATTGATGATGAAGCGATTACTCAAATCCATACTCTCTATTATCGTGCTAATCTCCTGCACAGTTGGGTACGGACAAGATGCGGGGACAAAGAGAGAATTGAAACGACTCAATGCGAAGATTGATCGTGAAAATGTTAGGGTAGATTCTTTAGATACCCAAATTCGACTCCTATTGCCAGAACTACAAAATGCACTCCAAGCTAATTTGAGGGCAAAAGAACAAACAGACTCCGTAGCCATTTTGTTGATTAACCGAATCAACACGATTCAAAATAAAATGAGAATGATGGAAGATAAAGCCGCCTATATCGATAGTGTAAATTTTGAGATTTTGGCACAATTGGTTATGGTAGAAAATAAAATCGTCACCCTCACCAATAGTTTTACAGAAATGTACAACTTAAGGAATAATAAGGTCGGCGATAAAGTAAGTGCTAAAATTAGTCCGGTTGAGTACAAGAAATCCTATATCGATGCACTGTCAGCATATCAGAATGGTAATTTAGAAAAAGCAGTAACTGGTTTTGCCGGTTTAGTGATGAGTGACCCATCAAATGTACTTGCTGATAACAGTCAATATTGGCTTGGAGAATGTTATTATACAATGAAGAATTATAAACGAGCCATCATAGAATTTGAAAAAGTTTTTATGTTTCCCGGGACAGATAAAGATGATGATGCTCAACTGAAGCTTGGCCATTGCCACCGTAGCATGGGAAACATTGATAAAGCTCGAGAAGAATATCAGAGATTAATCGATTATTTCCCTGGTTCAGAATTTTATGAAAAAGGCCGTGAATCCTTAAAACAAATTAATACCCAATAGAAAATAGAGAGACTATGCCTTTAAAACTTTTTTATCTCACAACAGAAATATCACCATTTGCAAGCACGTCCCATTTAGGTGATTATTCCGTTTTAGTTCCATTGTCTCTACAAACTAAGGGGCACGATGTGCGAACAATGATTCCCAAATATGGATTTGTTAGCGAAAGGAAATATATCTTAAGAGAAGTCATCCGACTTCGAGAAATCCCATTTGATTATGATGGTGAAGAAGTAATTACTTCAGCGAAGAGTGCATTTATACCCAAAACAAGAGTCCAGGTGTATTTTTTAGAAAATACCGAATGGTATAAATCTTTGACTAATCTGCTTTATAAAGCAAAAAACGGACGCATATTAGCTGACAACGCTGAAAGATATGGTTATTTTTCTAAAGCGGCAATAGCCACATTACCGCATTTATTTTGGAAGCCAGATGTGATCATATGTAATGGATGGCAAAGCTCTTTAGTGCCACTTATATATCAACAAATTTATGATTCTCAAGATTTCTACGGAAAAATTAAAACGGTTTTAACCGTACATTCTGTAGATGAATTAAGTAATTTTTCACGAAGTGCGTATGACAAGGTTGGTGTCACTTTGCCAGATTCAATTAAAGGAGATACTGTTAACTGCTATGAAGCAGCAGCCCCTTTTGCTGACTTGATTGTGGCGGTAGATTCGCCATCTAACGATGTGACTGCCAAGCTATTAGAACTGCCTGGAATCCAAGCGAATAAAAAGAAACTTGTCTCAATATCAATTGATGATGAGGAATCGCCAAACTTTCACGTTACTGCTGATGCACTAAATGAAGAATTGACGAAACATTTCGCTTAATTTATCGTAGCAGTACCTCCTAAATAACCATAAATGAAAAATAATATATTGAACACAGCCCTTGGTATGTGTCTCATAGGTATGATATTCTTATCCGCCTGTGAAGAAGCCGCAATACCTGTCAGTGGAAATGATACGCCGATAAAATTGGATACCATTTCCTTTCCAGTTGTCAATGCAATAGCATATCAATCACCGCCAGAAATGGGAAAAACAAGCTATTTATATTTCGGCAAAGAAGATGGTTATGTTTTTCATTATAGCCTTCTGCAGTTTGACAGTATAAGTGTCACGGCAAACACACCATTTTCTTCTTTTAACGATTCTCTCATCATAGTAGATAGTTTGAGTTTATCCTTACGGTTTGATAATGATTCTATTGCAAATGATGAGCGTTTTATCCTTCGATATTTTCCAGATGGTGGTGATTCTGTTTTTAATGAATTAGAATCAAATTACTTAAATTTTGATCGTTCAATTGCATCGGAGGTTATAAGCACTGGAAGAATGGTTGTTGACTCTGTGGATACGAATAAAACCGAAGTGAATTTACGATTTTTAATGGATCCTGAAATTATTAATGCATTTATGGACACAAGTGTTTTGGCTTATAATCGTTCATTCCTTGTGGAATTAGAAGATGAGTCATCTGAGTCATTTTATTTTCATAGCATAGAACTGATAGAAGGGACAAAACCTGAGCTAACTGTTTTCTTTAGGCAATTTGCATCAGATACTGTTGTGTTGGATACATCATCTCGTAATTATCAAGCAGTGGCAGACTTATCCATGATTACTTCCAAGCCAATTACACATGAAGATTCCACAACATTATCTGTCAGCATTGCGAAAGGTTTAAAATCAATTGTTTATGTCGATATGGATGGGTGGGAATTGCCACCAAAGGCAATCGTCTCCTCTGCAGAAATATTATTTAATCGAGTGGAAGCTGATACAATTGAGACATATAAAGTAATTTCACATCCAATCATAAGCGAAGGAGAATATGGGCAATTTTCCACATTTACCAATGATCCGTATGACGAAGATTTGAATTATTTTACCACAACAGAAATTATTGATAATGTCATTACGATTAATCATCGCCAAGCGGCCACCGATATTGGGCATAAGAATTATACGAACTTTGGGTTTAAACTTCAATCGAGCTTCAATAATGATCCATTTCAAACTGTGCGGTTTTTTGGGTTAAATAATTCGGATTATATTCCATTTATGAGAGTGATTTATGTTATCCCTTAAAAAGCTAAGTATATTCTTCGTATTTATTGGGTGTTTAAGTGCACAATCTATATTTAATGCTTATGGGCTTGGTCTTTCAAAAAGCATCCATCATACATCATCCGCGGGTGTGGGAAGTATTGGACTTGTTCCAACATTCCAGCCTGGGGTTTCGTTTGATAATCCTGCTACTTGGCCCGGATTAAATTTTGCTTATGTAAGTGGATCGTATGCAAATCGACAAATTGAAATTGGTGATAATAGTCATACAAACTATGGGAACGGATTTGAGAAGATTCAATTTGTGGTTCCAATCAAAAATCGTTTTGCGATCGGGCTTTCACTTAAACCAGTGAATGATCATAATGCATATTTTAAAACAGATTCAATTCAAATAGATTTTCAGGGAAAAGATCTCACGTTTAATAAGGAATTTCGTTCCGGCGGTGGTATCATGGCTGGATCATTTGGATTGGCTTTCCCCATGAATAGCAGAATGGGAATAGGATTGTCATTTGATAAGTTATTTGGATCTTCTCGGGACGAGCAATCACTAATATTAAATTCAATATATTATCGATTATTTAATATAAAAACATATAGTGGCTCCGTTTTCAATATCAATTTTGCAGGAAAGTTTTACGAAAGTAATTCAGTAATGATTACTGGTTATGCGCGGGTGAGCATGACAGGAAATCCGGTGTCCAGTACGCAATATCAATTTGACCTATTTGAAGATAGAAATAATAATTATTCTTTTGATTCGGATGATTATCCTGAAAATGTTGATGTAGACACGATTAATGTTTCCAATATTTATGCGCCCAGTAGTATCAGTTTTGGTTTAAATGCCACAATGAATAACGACATCAATATATTTGGAGAATTTCAACTCTGGAATGATCAAGCAATAAATGATAAGTTTTCCAGTATTTATACAGATCAAATCGGTTCAAAAAACCATATTGGAGGTGGTGTGGTTCGCTTTGGAAAAATGGGCGCACGATCATGGCAGGATAAAATCACAATGCGATTTGGTATATTTAAAGAATCTTATACTTTAAAGAATAGTGGAAGAAAGATAAATGAGAATGGGATTTCTGTGGGTATTGGATTTAAATTTGCCGCCACCGGAAACCAGTTAGATGTCGCTTATCGAACCGGTGCCAGATCCATTACGAATGATTATAAAGAGACAATACAAGAATTTACGATAGGACTAAGCTTGGGGGACGTTTGGTTTCTCAGGAGGAGAACAAAGCAATGAAACAAAAATCATTAATACATAAACTTCTATTATTAAGTGTGGCATCCGTATTCATTACAATGTGTACGCCACCAGAGCAATCTGATGCAGATGCGGATTTTGCAGAACGAGCTCGCCTTGATTCAATTCGAGAAGTGCGTTGTCCAAGAGTTTTTAGTAGTGCAGCAGAATTTTATAAAAACCGTGACTGGGCCGCTACTGTTAGAGCCTATGATGAGTTAACTGAATTGGGATGTGATCAAGACGATCCAAAGGAAGTATACCTTTATTATGCGATTGCTTACGAATATATGGGAAAATATGATAGTTCTGAAATTGTCTTATTGAAGGGACTTACTTTTCTTCCGGATAATGTTGAATTAAGAAAACGCCTTGCATATTCTTATGATAAACAAGGGAAATCCAACCTACGGATGGATGAGTTGGATAGGTTGACATTTCTTGCCCCAGAAGACCTTGAGATAAAAATTGAGTTGGCAAAATTATATGGTGAAGAAGAAAGGTTTGATGATCAAATTGCTGTTTTAAATGCCATTATAAAAATAAATCCCACGAACGAAGGCGCCCAAAGCGATTTGGCGCGTGCCTATGAGTTAAGTGGGCGAGATCCATTGGATGTATATAAAAAACGATTTGATAATAATCCCGATAATATCTCTTATGGATTAGATTATGCTGAAAAACTACTATCAGGTGATAGACCAGATGATGCTGCGAAAGTATTAAAGCAAGTTGTGGCAGCAGATCCATCGAGTAAAGTCGCTTATAGAAAATTGGCCGAGGCATACGATAAAGACGATCGATTAGCAGACGCCGCTAAGACCTACGAACGTCTCTTTCGTTTGGATCCCCGTGATTTTCGTGTAGCTATAAAAATAGTAGACGTATATGTTGAAGAGCAAGACTATAAATCTGCATTCGATTGGGCAGATAAAGCGGTCACTATTTCTGGTGAGGGTGAAGCTTTAGGCGCCAAAGGAAATGTATATTATAAAGCATTCCAGGCGTGCCGTACAGGAGAAATTTCTGTCGATGATCGTGTGGTTGCAACATTGGCTTTCAATTTGTTTTCTGATGCAGAGGAAAATGGATTTTCACGGTATAGCCGTTCTAAGGATTGGTTAAAAGAGAATGAAGTATTATTTGGAAAGCCTCAATGGTTTATGATGGATGCAACAGTCAAAAATCGTGGATATGTAAAGGCTGGTAGCAGTTGTTATAGCTGGGTATCTGAAAGGCTGGATAAAGGAAAAGGATGGTAAACCGTGGCATCCGCGAAAGAGGCTTATACTTTTCTACAAAATACCGATTCTGAACTATATGATATATTAAAGCGTGAAGTTTCCAGAGAAGATCAAACTCTGGAGTTAATCGCGTCAGAGAATTTTGTAAGTTACCCTGTACTCGAAATGGCCGGTGGAGTCATGACAAATAAATATGCCGAAGGATATCCCGGCGCGCGATATTACGGTGGATGCGAGCATGTAGATGAGGCTGAGAACTTAGCCAGAGCTCGTGCCCAAAAATTATTCAATTGCGAATATGTCAATGTGCAGCCGCATTCTGGTTCTCAAGCAAATATGGCTTCCCTCATGACTTTTCTCAATGTGGGCGATACCATTATGGGGTTGGATTTGGCCCATGGCGGACACCTTACGCACGGTAGCCCGGTTAATTTTTCTGGAAAATTATATAATGTTATCTCCTACCGGGTTAGTCCAGAGACGGGTCGAGTCAATTTTAATGACTGTCTAAAATTAGCGAGAGAATATAAACCCAAATTGATTATTTGTGGTGGTAGTGCTTATCCCAGATTTATCGAATTTGAACAATTTCGTGAAATTGCAAATGAAGTGGGTGCGTTTTTAATGGCGGATATCGCCCATCCAGCAGGATTGGTAGCCACAGGGATCCACCCATCTCCAATGCCATTTTGTGATGTGGTGACAACCACCACGCATAAAACACTTCGTGGCCCAAGAGGGGGCATGATTCTAATGGGAAAAGATGTGGAAAATCCATGGGGTAATGTGGCGCCCAAATCGGGTCGGACAAAAATGATATCTGAACTATTGAATTCCACAGTTATGCCGGGAATTCAGGGTGGTCCGCTGATGCATATTATTGCTGCGAAGGCAGTGGCCTTTGGGGAAGCTTTAAGGCCGGAATTTACCCTTTATACGAAACAAATAGTGGATAATGCCCAAATAATGGCTGATGCTTTATTGCAAAAAGACTATCAATTGGTTTCTGGGGGTACGGATACACACGTAATTCTTATTGATCTGACCCATAAAGGCGTGACGGGGAAAGCGGCTGAAAAAGCATTGGAAAGGAGCGGGAATTACTGTCAATAAAAACATGGTTCCATTTGATAAGCGCAGTCCCTTCATAACAAGTGGTATGCGTGTGGGAACGCCAGCTATAACGACGCGCGGTATGGGCAAAAACGAAATGAACCACATTGTAGATCTAATTGATCAGGTCATTTCAGACATAGAAAATGATGTAACCATCGATCGCGTAAAGTCAGAAGTCAACACAATTTGCGAATCATTTCCATTGTATCGTGAATTACACGATTAAGATTCCGAACTTCACTCAACACGGTTTCTCCAAATCATTATTGAGTCTCGTAATTTTTGCGGGATTAGGCTGTAGCCCAAAATTGGTTATTCTTCAGCAAAAACCGGAATGGGCGAAAGGTGGCTATAACTATTATGTTGGAAGAATAGAACATAAGCTATCGAAAAGTAAAAATGATCCTGTTCTATTTCAACAAGGATGTCAGGCGTTAACACAATATACATTTGGTTTTTTAATGGAAGAAGCAGATCGAATTATAATGACAGATTATCTGGGTGGGAAAAAAATATTTATGGAAGCAAATCTTCATTTTGGTAGAGCTGTAAACTATGGTAATAAATCGTTATCATTGAAATTCGATCAATATGATAATTGGATTAGCAATCAATCTGATCAAATTCCAAATTTTACCGAAGCAGATATCCCCTATCTATTTTGGACAGCCGCTGCATACGGTGGTGCGATTAAATCAAGCAGGGGTAATCCTGAGTGGGTAGTGTTGCTCCCTAGAGTTGGCCAATTGTTGGAAGTTGGTTTGAACATTGATCCTGACTGGAATAAGGGTGCATTATATTCAGCAATGATTTCCTACACCATGAGTCGCCATGACCCACCGAAAGAGAAAGAAAGGGTTGCAGAGGACTACTTTAATAAAGCTGTCGCGGCTTCCAATGGTTTAGATATTGGTACATATGTAAATATGGCCGAAAGTGTATCCATCCCAACGCAAAATAAAAATCAATTTACTAATTTGTTATATAAAGCATTAAATATTGATATGAAGGCAGACCCAGATTTAGCTTTAACCAATCAAATTAACCGAAATAGAGCACAGTGGCTACTGGATAATATTGATGAATACTTTTATTAATCTAAAATTATGAAAAAACGCATTATACCCATCCTTATTATTTGCCTAACGATTCATTCCTTATGGGCAAAAAAAATTATCGTTAAAATGGCAACATTGGCGCCGGAAGGGACTGAGTGGCATGGTTTGCTTGTTGATTTAGGTCAGCAGTGGACGGAAGCGACCAATGGCGAAGTACGATTAAGAATATATCCTGGTGGTGTGGTAGGAGACGAAAGGGATATGATCAGAAAGATGCGAATCGGTCAAATTCATGGTGCAGCTATTTCCAATGAAGGCATGACTGAAATTAATCCATATTTCACAACTTTCTATATGCCAATGATGTACCAAACATATGAAGAGGTAGATTTCGTTCGTGAAAATCTCAAAAATGAATTACTTTCGGAAACTGAAAAAAATGGATTTAAAATTCTAACAATGGTTGATGTAGGGTGGGCTTACTGGTTTTCCACAGAACCGATTTATACACCTGAAGATCTTAAAAAATCAAAAATATTCACATGGGCGGGAGATTATAAATCGGCGCAGCTTTATGAAAAGCACGGTTATCAACCCGTGCCTTTGGCAATGACCGATGTCCTTTCGGGGTTACAAACTGGTTTAATCACCTCCATTGGGTTTAATCCTATGTATGCATTGGCTCAGCAATTATTTGGTATTGCCGATAATATGCTCGATATGAAATGGGGTAATTTGACAGCTGCAGTCATCATAGATTTAAAAACTTGGCGAAGGATTAAACCCCAGCATCAGTCGGCCATGATGGCTATTGCAAAAAATATTGGTGATGGGTTTCAAGAAAAAAATCGGCATGAATCTGATAAAGCGATTACGGTAATGCAGAGTCATGGGTTACAGGTAAATAAACCTACTCCTGCCCAGGTTGATATTTGGCATAAATTAATTAATAATATGGCGCCAGATTTTCGAGGGACGGTGGTGGAAACGAAGGCGTTCGATCGTCTCATGGAAATCAAAAAAGAAATGAAAACCCATTAAGTCACTATTCCTTTTACCCATATTTAAAATTAAATCGATTGAACAGGTTGTGACACAATCTGTTTTTATTGCCCTCGTTCTTCTCCCGACTATCGAAGTAATTACACGAATATTTGGCACCACGGGTGTAGTCGCTTCACCAGTATTGGTTCAACATTTAACGCTATGGATTGGCTTTTTGGGTGCCGTAGTTGCGGCAAGACGGAATAAGCTTTTAGCATTAACAACCGAGCCTTTATTCGTCGTGAATCCTACTATTAATTGGTCAAAGTTTATCGCTAAAATTGCAACGATATTTCTTGTATTAACGTTGGCAGTTGGTAGCTGGGAATTAATCAAAGTTGAAATGGCTTATCCTGTGAATATTGCACCCTATTTACCCAGATGGGTTGCACAGCTTGTCATGCCAATTGGATTATTTCTTATTGCGGTACATTTGGTTAAGAATGGATATAAGAAATGGCAGAATCGGGGATTTCTTCTCGTGGGAGTTATTCTATTATCCCAGTTAGATCATTTTGATTATTTACGGGAATCCACAGTTTTTATGTGGTTGAGTATTCTAATAATTATACTGACCCTTTACAAAGGGGCCCCGATATTCGTTGGGATGGGTGGATTGGCTATTCTTTTTTTCTGGCAAGACTATACACCGCTTTCTGCGATTTCAGCTGAAACCTATCGAATCGTAGTCTCTCCGACATTATCGACGATTCCTTTATTCACATTGGCTGGATATATATTAGCTGAAAGTAAAGCTTCAGAGCGTCTTGTTCGTTTATTTCGGGCTTTATTTGGATGGATTCCTGGTGGCACTCCAATCGTTCTCGTCCTATTATGCGGGTTTTTTACGGCATTAACGGGTGGGTCCGGTGTAACGATTCTTGCATTGGGCGGACTGTTATTTCCTTTGCTTATGAAGGAAGGCTACTCAAAACATTTCTCGTTAGGTCTTATCACAGTTGCAGGGTCATTGGGCCTATTGTTTCCACCCAGTTTGCCTTTGATTATATATGGCGTAACGGCGGCAGTATCGGTAAAAGCAATATTACTGGCTGGTATTATACCAGGGTTCTTAAGACTGGCAATGGTGGGAGGTTGGGCCGTATGGCAAGGTGAAGCACAGCACGTGAAACGCCATCAATTTAATTTATCGAAAATTAAAGAATCCATCATTGAGACGAAATGGGAAGCAATGATACCTTTTTTAATTTTGTTTGGCATTTTTGGTGGTTTTACAACATTGGTTGAAACGGCTGCAATGACGGTCGTTTATGTATTGGTTATAGAGGTTTTTGTTTATAAAGATCTAAAGAGTAAAGATTTGAGGCGAATTATCTTGGATTGCGCCACATTGATTGGTGGTGTATTGATTATCCTAGGTGTGGCCATGGGGTTAACCAGTTATTTAGTAGACGCACAAATTCCTTTTAAACTTCTGGCTTGGGTGCAAACTTTTATTAGTTCGAAATTCGTCTTTTTGTTGATGTTAAATATTTTCCTTCTTGTTGTTGGATGTATGATGGATATTTTTTCGGCCATTATCATTGTGGTGCCACTCATTACACCATTGGGTGCATATTTTGGTATAGATCCCGTCCATTTAGCCATTATTTTTATTGCGAATTTAGAACTTGGTTTTTTAACGCCTCCCGTTGGTATAAATCTCTTTTTATCCGCTTATAGATTTGACGAGAATATGCCCACGATATATAAATCCACTTTACCATTCTTTATGGTCATGCTTTTGAGTGTTTTGGCCATCACGTATATTCCGATTTTATCTACATGGGCTGTCAATTAAATATTGTACAATTCCTTGCCTCGATAGATCAGAATAGGGTAATTTCAGACAAATAACAGGAGTGCCAATAAAACATCGCTAACGGTTGATACGTTTCAAAAATCAAAAAAACATTATACCCCGAATCGGGGAAAGGACTAATTCTATGAAACGAATATATTCAATTGTTGCGGCGCTTCTGCTTTTTTGCAGTCCGTCCCTCAATGCTCAAAGTGAAGCAGGCGCTATATTTCTGCTCATATCTCCTGGTGCCCGAGCCGGAGGAATGGGAGAAGCACAAGTGGCCGTTGCCAATGATGCTTATGCCAGCTACTGGAACCCAGCAGGGCTCGCATTCCAAACTGGATCTGAAATTGCATTTATGCATGTGAATTGGCTTCCAAATTTAGCCGATGACCTCTACTACGAATTTTTAGGATTTCGAAAGACGTTCCCTACATTGGGTACGCTCGGTGGGCATCTAATCTATTTAAATTTGGGTGAACAAGTACGAATGGATGAATATGCCCAATATCAAGGAAAATTCACATCATATATGACGGCAGCAGCCCTTTCTTATAGTACAAAGCTTTCATCAAAATCCTCTTTTGGAATGAATGCAAAAATATCCTACCAGCATTTGGTAGAATTGGGTACTGGATCTGAAAAGGGTAAAGGGACTTCCACGGATTTTGGTTTTGATTTAGGATACATGCATAAAGAATTTTTAACACCAAAAATGGATTTAGGTGTTACCATGACTAATATTGGTCCAAAAGTATCATTTATTGATCCGGATCAGGCAGATCCTCAACCCACAAACTTGACCCTTGGACTGGCATACGAATTATTCAAAAATGACTATAACAGTATAAAAGTAGTCTATGATGTTGATAAGCTATTGGTGGCCTCATATCCGGATATGGATTGGGATGGAGATGGCATTGTAGGTGGATATGATAGTGATGGAAAAGAGGCGGTAAAAAATGCAAATTACAATCATAATGGCGTATTAGAAGCAGCCCATAAAGATCGATTGTTTAAAGCAATATTTACATCCTGGGTTGACGACTGGCTATTGGGCGGGGACATCGATCGATCTCCCGCTGGAGAAGAATCAGACAGAAAAATTGGTGGTTGGGAATGGGCTGGCGATGCGAATGGAAATGGAGATCGCGACCCTGAGGAAATGATAAATACGGCCAATGAATATGGTGCCAATTTTGGAGACGACAACTGGGGTATATATAATGAGTGGGGTCAAAAGGAAGTCGGGTCAGCCAAAGACCGTTCTATTTCAGATGAATTAGATAAATTGGTTCATAACTTTGGGTTAGAGTACTGGTATTCGTCCTATTTCGCATTGAGAACAGGTTATTATTTTGACAAAACCGGGAAAATTCAAAATCCAACTTTTGGTGTTGGTTTGCGATTTTCTAACTATGGTTTCGATTTTGGATATACTTCTGGACAACCAGGTCACCCGTTGACCAATACCATGCGATTTTCTATGAATATTCAGTTTTAACCTGATTTTCGAATGAACCTCTCCTCATTGAGCAGGTGGACAATTGTCCTGCTGCTTTATGCACTATTCCCCGTAAATACCCAAGTATTGGGCGATCTTAAAGTTGCCGTTATTCGAGTATCGTTTCCGCTTCAAGATTACCCCGGGGTTACTGGAAATGGCGATTTTCTATATACAGAAACACCAATCGAATGTGGTAACTATACTTTAGATCCGCCTCCTCATGACGGCCATTATTTTATATCTCACCTTGAAGCGGTGAATAATTATTATCGATCTGTTTCATATGGAAAATTTGGAATAGATTTACAGAATTCAACCGTTTTTCCATTAGACAATGAATCCAGTTATTTAATCAATACACCCATGAATTATTATCATGAGATTGGGCAGGATGAAGTTCATGAAAAACGGATAACTGAACTGTTAAGAGATGCTGTTACTCATGCATATGAAGTAGATAATATTGACTTCAGCCAATTTGATTTAATTACGATTGTGCATCCCGGTGTGGGGCAGGACTTTCAATTGCCTTTTCTCGATCCAACGCCAGAAGATATACCTTCCACCTACGTGGATGAGAATATGGTAAACACACATATGGATGGATCAATTCAAGTGGGTGTCGCAAATATTTCACATGGGATTATAATTCCTGAAACACAAAATCACCTTTTTTATGACGAAACATTATTTAACCAACTGAATAGCCCCTGTGACATCCAATACAGTATTACGGGCACTTTGACCATGATGGTTGGATTTGCGGTGGGGTTACCCCCATTATGGGATTTAGAATCCGGCCTATCTGGTGTGGGCGTTTTTACTCTTATGGATCAGGGTTCTAATAATGGAAGAGGAATTATCCCTGCACCACCAGACGCATGGACGCGAATTTATGCTGGTTGGGAGGAAACAACGACTTTCACATATCCTGGAGAATTGTTCATCCAAAGTGGAGCGATTAATAGTGTTGCCAAAATTCCAATGAGCACTGATGAATATTATTTAATAGAAAATCGAAATAATTGGTACCGAGATGGTGTGAGCATTGATTCGGCCCGATATGGAGTCTGGGAAAAAACGGAAACCTATCCTCCTTTTATTCATGTACTGATGGATTCTGTGGGTGTTAAAAAGAATGCATATGGTGTAATAACAGATATCCCCAATTATGATTTGGGTTTGCCAGCGTCAGGGCTTTTAATCTGGCATATTGATGAACAAATAATACGTGAGGGCCTTAATTCATTTTCGGTCAATGGAGATCGAAAACATCGAGGAATCGATTTAGAAGAAGCAGATGGCGCCCAGGATATGGGTTATGTATCAAATTTATTTACGGATCCATCTTCCGGATATTGGGGCGATATGTGGTTTGCAGAAAACCAAGAATATTTCCGCGCCAACGCAGAAGGAAGTCTGGATTTCTCTTCATTTACTTATCCCAATACAAAATCCAATTCCGGCGCCAATTCGGGAATAAATATCAGCAATATATCAAAAGCTGAGGAAACCATGTCATTTACTTTGTCATCCAGTTATGATGTGACCTATTTAACCAAAAATAATAAATCCATCCTATTTCAATGGGATGTGGATGGGGACGGCGATTTGGATTTTGTAGGCGAAGGGGATTCGCTCTGGTGGGGTGATGATCTAAATAATATAAATGCATTCTATAAAAATGATGGTGAGGACCTACAAATATGTGTGGCGCAAAGCTCTATTATTACAAATTTGGCCGTTATAAGTAAAAAAGATGATAAAATACAATTAAAATGGTTTGAGTTTGACTTTGATACAAAAAACTTTATACTTATTTGGAAGAACTGGAAACCAGATGCTGGATCAACCCGGCTACTTAAAGCCGATGCTATAGATAAAAAGATATGGATTTTAGATAATGATTCACAATTTATCGTTTCTGAGGGTGAATTTAAAAAAACGGTTCAGCTCCAAGATGATTTACCATACAGACAATATTCGCCCCTTGATGTTAATCGTGGAAGTCGTTATTATTTGAATCCTGAAGGATTAAGCGTTGCCTCTTCACCTTCAATAGAAAACTTCATATTTAAAGGAGATTTCAATTATTTGACATTGGTCGATTTTGAAAATGATGGGCATGCTGAAATAATTCTAACGGATAATCAAGGTAAAATCCATGCATTGGATTCTAAACTTATTTATAAAAATGGTTTTCCTATTGAAGCAAATGCTGTTGGTCCTATTTTAGGATTAGATATAATGGAAAACGAGAATCCCGAATTGGTTTACCAAGGTGGTGATGGAAGTATTCGGATCCTAAACAATGAAGGGGTTGAAATGGACCGGATTTCAACTGGAGATAAATTAAAAGGATTGGGAATATATGATGGGAACCATGCGATTCTTACTGAAAAAAAGATATATAAATACAAAAAGAGTTCGAATACGAGCGGGAACGAATGGAATTACACTTTTGGAACGCCAGATTTTTCACGAATTCTAAAGATAAAAAAAACGGTAATGCATAATACATATTTATTGGATGAAAATTTAACGTATGGTTATCCTAACCCCACTTATGGTGAAAATGTTATTTTTCGTATTCAAGTTGGACAAGCAGAAAATATTGAAATTAATATATTTGATATAGCTGGCTTTCCCGTTGAAGAACTCAAGAAGGATTTCCAACTTCATAATATTTCCCTTACAAAATACACATTAAATGGCGTCGTTGAAATCCCTTGGGACGTATCCAACATTCAATCTGGCGTTTATTTAGCCAGAGTCATCGTGAATGGAGATGGAAAATCGCAAGAAAAGATTATTAAAGTGGGCGTGATCAAATAATGAAACTTCGTTTCTTATTATTTATTTCTTTTGCTTTCGGGCAAGTGAGTTACAACCATCCCGAACTGGACTGGCAAACCATTGAAACAGACCATTTTCGGATTCATTATTATGCTGAGACGGAACAGTCCGCAAGAGAAGGGGCAACTGTGGCAGAGCGGATTTACCCATTTGTGACGGATTTATATCAATATGAACCATTCGATAAAACTGATATTGTATTTACGGATGTAGAT
>FUWD010008005.1_pt1 | contig 23242 bp, 26 predicted proteins | sample 1063281 | NCBI WGS metagenome assembly FUWD01 (sample SAMEA79048168, study PRJEB19326) | metagenome | biome: marine | reverse complement strand
CACCCGTTCTACCTGAAGACTGCTGCTGGTACTGGTACTGGCAACCAGATCTCTGGTGTTACTAACCAAGGTACTGAGTCTGGTACTGTTTCCTGGACACCTGGAATTGGATCCGCTGGTACTTACTACTACCAGTGTGAGTTCCACTCTGGTATGGTCGGCACGATCACTATCCAGGCTGCTGGTGGCGGTGGTGGTACAACTGTGACCCACCCGATGTGGATCCAGACTGTTCCTGCTCCTTACAACCCGACTCAGGTTGTTGCTTCTGTGACGAACAATGGTAGTTACAACGCTACTATTCTGTGGAACACAACAACTGCTGCGGCAGGTACCTACTACTATGTGTCTGAGAATGCTCAGGCAATGACGGGTACGATTACACTTTCTGAACCTGTTGGTTATGCACCATCTACGACAGCATATCCTCTGGGTTCTTTCGTGGAAGACTATGAATATGCGGGAACTGGTCACCTTGATCGCAGAAATGGTCGTTACTGTGTGACACCTGAGTTCCCTGGTGGTACTTACGCTTACTTTATGACGGTTGATAACTCTAATCAACCTGCATTCCCTTACATCTTGGGTGATGAATACTATGGTGATCCTATTGTAGAAGGCAACTCTCCACCACAAAACCCGATTTTTGAGCAACCTGCAGCTGCTGGTGCTACTATTGGTACACAGATCGGTGTTGTGTCTGGTGTCACGATGGACGACGAAGGTGTTGGATACACCAGTGCAACGATCACCTTCTCTGGAGGCGGTGGTGTTGGCGCTGCTGCATCTCCTAACATCTCGGTGCTGGATGGTTACGTTAGCTCCCTGACGATTGATGACGCTGGTACAAACTACACTGCCGCACCTACGGTTAACATTAGTGCTCCGAATGTGTTTGGTGGTGTTCAGGCAACTGCTGTTTCTTCGATTGCAATTACTGCTGGTAACCCCAACAGCATTGTTGATCAGGCATTTAACCAGAATATCAACTGGAGAGGTGGTACCAACTTTGCTGATGCTACTCCAGATAGTAAACCACTCCGCTCGATTGCTCCGTTCGGTATGACGACTACAGGTGTATTCCTGTATGACTACAGCAATGAGCAAGGTCCTACTCCTGGTTGGACATACAACACTGTTACTAATGGTAACTTGGTTGGTGAAGATTCTTTTGGTGGTTTCCCGAGCAGTGCTAATATCTACGGATACAACAGCAGTAAGTTCCTTGCTGCTTATAATTCCACAACTATTGCTGCTTCCAACTATCTGTCTGGTTCTTACTTCGACTTAGGATTCAGCACACTGACATATACAGTTACTGTTGGTGCTAAGACTGCTACTCACCCTTGGTTCGGTACTGGTTCTGCTAACGGTTACCTGCTTTCTGGTCCTGGTTTCCCTTCAGCCACTGAAGGTGCAGCACTGACATTTACTAGAGGCAACACTTATATCTTCAATCAGGACGATTCGAGCAATAATGGGCACCCAATTTATCTTAGTACGACTGACGATGGCATTTTTGGCGGTGGTGTTAAGTATGCTACTAATGTCACATATCGCCTTAATGGTGCAGCGGTTGATGCCGTTACCTATGTGAATTCTTTTGATAGTGCAGCAACACGTTCGGTGCAGATTGTTGTTCCGACTGATGCACCTAATGCGATGTACTATGTTTGTACTAATCACGAGAGAATGGGTCACAGTATTACTGTGAACAGCGACATTCAGGGTGATTACAAGCGTCACGCTGATGGTCACTCTAAGATCCTTGGTGTTGCATTCGATGGTTATCCGATCTATGGTCCTTACGGATATTCCAGTGAGATGAATAGCAGCTCTACTGTTATCAGAATGAAGCCTGGTTATCTGATGAAGTTGGTTGGCAGAACACCTGATATGTTTGCTAACCGTCCTGTTACCCTCAACTATCCTTATGGATCATTCATTGAAGACTTTGAGCATCCTGGTAACACTGACGAAGATGCATTAGAGACCACATTTAATGTTCAGGCAGCAGCTGCTACTGCAACTGGTAGCGGTGGTCGTTACTACCTCTCTGGTGGTACATTATCTGGTACCGTTGAGAAACCTTCGTTTAATTTCCGCAAGGGTAGAAAGTATATCTTCAACCTGAGTGATGCTTCTAACACCTCTCACGCTATGCTGTTCTCAGTATATGGTGAGGCAACTGCACAAGGTTGGCACGTTGCTGGACAAGATGTTGGTGATGTCAACGCTGTCTTCCAATCTGGTGTTGTCTACAAACTTGAGGGTGTTGAGGTTGATTATGCAGCATATATTGCTGGATTCGATACTGCTACACTGAGAAGTGTTGAGTACACGCCTCAATCTAACGCACCTCAATCGCTGTTCTACTTCTGCTACAACCACTCTAATATGGGTGAGCGTATCATCACTGGTGACCTTGATAGAATTAACGGTCGCTATTGTGTGACTCCTGACTACCCGAACGGTACATATGCATACTTCATCACTGAAGATGATAACCTGCAACCTTCGTTCCCGTACATTATGGGTCCGTCCTTCAGAGCAGATCCTGTACTTCCTGGTGAGATTGCTAACGAATCTGAATCTTATGTCTATGACATTGGTGGTATCGAATTCAACATTATGCAACGCTATTGGCACACCATCACTGATGTTGATACTGTCAACCAACGCTTTGAGATTGAACCTAATGCAGCACAGTTTACTGCTGCATTCTCTGAAGAAGGTGGTAACTACCTGAAGGTTTCTAACCTGCGCGGTACACACCAGGACAATGATGGCGTCCAGAAGTGGATGGATATCAACCCTGTGGGTCACAAACTGTACTTCCAGACTGAAGCTCAGGAAGATGCTGGTCAGGGTCAAGGTACTGAGATTATGAACCTGCCTGTTGACCGTGGTGTTGACGGTGGCGTGATGAGAGGTGTTGTGTCACCTTACATCAACCTCCTTACCACTTGGTACACTGCTGCTGGTCCTCTTGGCACTTATAACATTGGCGATACCGTCAATCTGCAACTTGGTGTTTCATTCCTGAGAACATATGCTAACGAATCTATCTTCGCCAGAGATTACACTCTGACTGGTGATAGCATCGACGGCACTGGTCTGGTATTCGACACTGAACTGGGTACTCTGAGTGGTGTTCTGATTAACAACACTACTCTTGACTTGACACTGACTGTCGAAGAGAACATCTCTGGTCAGACTCAAACTTATACTATTCAACTTACCAACACCACAACCACTACTCAAGACATTACTGTTATTGCTCAACCAGTTAGCAGGAACATTGATTATGCTGCTGTTACCAAGAAAGATGGTCAACCTCAAGATGATGATGTGTGGGCACGTCAAGATTGGCAAGCACGTGAAATGTTCTATAAGATTTTCCAACTGTGGGTCAATCAAACTGCATACGAAAACAGCGACTTTGACTACCTGCCCTTCTGGCAAGTCTATGGTGATAAGGGAGATGGCAATGGATTCCTGTGGTATAACCTGAACGAGTATTCTACTGGTCTTGCTACACCTGGCAACTCCTGTATGCTTGAGGAAGGTGACTGGTTCGCTAATAATGTTGAAAACCGTGATGAAATCTACTCCTATATGGAGAGATATGAAGATGTTGCCGAACGTGAACTGACTGGTTGTTATCTGGTTGTTAACAAGTGGTGGAAGTATGCAAATGCGTTCTTCCGTTGTAAGCTTCGCTTCCGTCGCACATTTAATCTGGTTGCTAGCGGTAACGACTACGCTGTTGTTGTGAACCAATCTGGTTCTACCGTGTACACGGCACCTAAGGGAGCAACTTACAGATTTGACATCAGTGATTCTTCCTGGACAGGTAAGAATCTTGAGATCCGTGAGTCCGCTACAGGTAGTGCACTAGCAAGCAATATCGTCCGTCGCTACGGTACCCCTGGTACTCCTGGCGCTTGGGTTGATGTTATCATTCTTGAGACACACGTTGGAGATATTATCTACTTCGGTCAGGAAGGTGGTAGCTCGTTTGCAACTCAGCACATCGACTTCGATAGCGTATACAATGCAGTTATTAGTAACTCGGTTCAACTGACTGTTAGCAACCTGCCTGCATTGCCTGCTCAGCCTCTGCTGAATATGAGTTCTGGTGCTACTGCAATTACTGCTAGCACATACTCAGTGATCACAGAATATGGTGGTCTGACACATTTCCCCAACACACTTCCTTATCAGTCTTCTAACAAGTCTCCTAAGGCAGGACGTTATCCTGTGAACCTGTCTTGTACTGACCAAAACATTCAGTACAACTGGTACAAGAAACTGTATGACTACAACACTTCGACTGGTGTTAAGTCTTACAACTGGGATACGATCGAGAATACTTTCAGCACATATGTGCCGCTGAATTCTCCTCACTACAGATCTAGAAGAGACTATGGTAACGTTCTGAATGCTTACCTTCCTTCCTGTGTTCAAGACGGCGTTAGCAGCTATATCGAGAACTATATCTCCTTCGACGAAGAATTCCCGCTTCGCGTGAACTACGGTGGTAACCAGATTGAGATTCCGATTGGTTCTTCTTCTCAACTGCTGCCGCCTCTGGACAACAACGGTTCTGTGATCCGTGTTACAGACCTGCCTTGTAAGGGTATTCCTAATGGTGAGAACGATCCTTATTCCTTCCAGCTCACGATCTCCAATGGTGCAGCAGTTTCGTCTGTGTCTAACGAGATTAGCGTGATTGCAAACCCACCTGAACTGGGTATGTGGTGGTATGAGTACGACAACGGTTGGTCTGGTACCGTTTCTAACGGTTACCTGCGTCACGATCAAGGATTTGTGGATACAACACTGACCTGTGGTGATTACTTCGGTAACGTGTTTATTCGCTCGTTCGTGATTGACGTTGGTCCTGAACCTCTGAGTGCACTGCCTTACATTGATATCAATACCCTGCAGATTCAAGACTACTACAAGGGTGCACAAAACCTGACTATCACTAACAATGGTACTCAGGATGTGACCTGCTCGTACACTATCGATGCTGGTCAATTTACCTGGAGATTGCGCCTGATTAATGAATTCCCCTATATGGAGACCGTGAACGGTGGCAACAGAACTGTTTATACCTTAAACAATCCTTCTCACGCCAACGGTCCTACCATCGTTAACACTGGCGACTTTAATACTTACAGCGGACAACTTGCAACAGCAACTGGTTTGCTTCGCGAATGCCCGTTCCGTGGCGACACTAGCGTCAACTTACCTGTTGACTTCACAGTGAAGAATGACATTCAACCCGCTATCTTCCCTGCACGTGGTACCCAAAAGGTTTACACATTGTGGGTGGAACTGGTTGAGTCTCCGTTCGATCTGGTTGACTTGATTAACCTCGTCGCAGTTGCTGATCCTTGCCAGGATCACACATATGATTTCGCATACACTTCTAACGGAGCTTGCATCACACCTTCTAATGATTACTTCTGTAACTTCATTAAACCTCTGCGTGATCGCGGTCACGAAGAGCAACCGATCATCGGTATGGAAGGTGTCGCACAAATCAAGGTGACAGACGGAATTTCACCCAGGACTCTGGACTTCCAGATCCCTGCACCGTTCCCGATCCTCTTTAGTTATCTGGGTGACTGTAACCCCACTTGCGCATAAATTAAAGTATAGGAAACAAGAAAGATGGCATTAATCTCACCACCCGCACTGGGTGCAGTTCCGTCACCCGCTTCTCTTACACCTGTCTTCTTCTCCTCCGTCTTCTCTGGAGAGACAGGTGTGGGCACTCACCAGTCTACTGACTGGCAAATTGCCACAGCTAAAGATTTTAACAGCGGTAGTCTGGTGTACAACCAGAATGACACAGTTAACTTAAACTCGTTAACACTTCCTCAAGGTAATCTTTCCTTGAGAAGACATTACTATGCAAGAATTCGTCACCGTGATAGTCTCGGTACGATTTCTAACTGGTCTAAGATTGCAGAGTTTAATACAGGACTTAACATTAACACTCCAACGGCGAGTGTTAGTTCACCGACGCCACTGGTACCGATCATTGTATCGTCTGCATTCAATGGCAACAACACTCACGTCAGATCTGATTGGCAGATTGCTACTGACTTCCACTTCAATAACATTGTTGAGGAACTGTTAGATTCTCCTTCTAGTCTGACACAGTACACACCACAATCTCTGGTGTTTGATACTCTGTACTATGTGAGAGTACGTTATCGTGATAATCTTTTACTCAACTCTGAGTATAGCGATCCTGTATCTTTCTACACAGATACTCAGACAAATGTCAATCCTAACATTGACAGACCGTCAATCCTGACACCTGTTGATAACGCTACAGGCGTTTCTATCACACCTACTATCACAGCATCTGGTTTTACTGGTGCTAATGGTGCTACCCACGTGTCAACTACTTGGGAAATTGCAACCACGACAACATTTGGTAGCAACAGTGTTCAGGCACCTAATGCTGGTGGTACAGAATCTCCTCAAATTGAAAATACTAGTGGTCTGATCTTCAGATCTGCAAATGATATTAACAATAAGATTGCTATTACCATTGGTACTGGTATCTTAGAGGAGGCACGTACGTATTATGTTCGTGTTCGTTATGAATACGTTGACCTTCAAAATACCAGTTGGTATTCAGAATGGTCTGAACCTATTCTGTTTAACACCAGTGCTGTTCCTGCTGAACTTCAGTGTCCTTTCGTCAGCAGCATTGTCGAATCCACTATCTATGATAGAATGGATGTGACAACATCAGTATTCGTTGCAACACAAACTGCGGGACAAACTCACGTGCACAGCGACTGGCAAGTTGCTACTGATACTGGGTTCTCAAACCTCGTGATTGTTGCTACAGAAGACACTACAAACCGTACTACATTCCCGATTCCCCTTGACTCTATCCGTCCTTCTACTAACTATTACGTTAGGGTACGCTATTACAATGGTAGCATCTACTCTGCTTACTCGCCAGGATACGTATTCCAGTCGCCTGCAACCGCAACTGGTACGCTGCAAGACTTCACAAGAGTCCAGACGGATACGCTAGATGACCTGTCGGTGTCTACAAACAAGATCATTAACTTGAGTGTGACGACACCGAAACTGGGAGACAATGCTGTGACAGCAGCTAAGATCGCCCCAGGTGGTATCATCGATAGTAACCTCCAGAACGGAGCAATTACTGAACCTAAGTTATATCAAGTCTCTGGTAGTGAAGCAGTCACCACACCTACAATGCGTGATGGTGCTGTGACTTCACCTAAGTTAGCTGATGGTGCAGCAACTTCATCCAAGATTGACATCACTGGTGCTACTGATCCTACATCTCCTGTTGAGGGTCAAGTGTTCTACAATACTGCGCAGAGCACATTTAAGACATACAACGGTGTTGATTGGAAAGAATCTGGTGATGCTGGTGACTACTACATCATCCGCAAACCACAACCAGGCGATACTAACTTAACAGTTGTTTACGCTGGTAGACAGACGAACATTTCATATTCAGAGTATTCCTCGAATCTGAACACCCACCAGTTCTTCGCACCAAGCGGTTTGGATTTCAATATAGATAGTAATGGGCATCTTGTCGTCACTGTAAGATAAATGGCAGAATTTTTTATCGACGTAGGTAAGATTAAACTTACCTGGAGAGGAAACTGGGATTCATCCACTGCATATGTGGTGGATGATCTTGTGTGGTATAACGACGGATCCACGATCAGTAGTTACATCGCAGTAGCAGCGAACACTAATGCAGTGCCGTCAGTTACTGGTACTGTAGATACTGCTAACTGGAACTTATTTGCTGGTGGTGGTCTTCCTGGTGGATTGCAACCTGGAGGTAATGCTAGCAATCAAGTACAGGTTAAGTCTGGTCTTGCACTCGATGCTGATGCCTCGTTCACATATGATCCTGCAGTTGATGTACTGAATGTGCCAGCGATTGCTGTCACTGGTAGTGCTGCTGGATCACCAGCATACGATCTAGATGTTACTGGTTCGTTCCGTGCTGGTAGTATCTGGGAAGGTGCTAATCAGATTACATATAATATCTCTGCCACACAGGTCACATCTGGTAGTTTAGACAATGCCAGGATGCCTGCTAATGTCAATGTTACTGGACTGTCAGCAGGACAATCATTTTCTGTAAAGACCAGTGGTATTTTCTTTGACAACACTACTGATCGTGTTGGTATTGGTACAGCTGTACCTGCATCACGACTGGATGTTTTGTCTTTAGCATCTGCAACTGAAGACGATATCGTTGCACGATTCAGATCAGATCATACAAATGCGTGGGGTACATTTATTGAGGTGATGCCAAACACCTCACAGGCACAAAAGTCTGGTGTACATCTCCATAAGAACTCACTGAGAACAGAACCTGTTACCATCTATAATGATGGTGGAGATTTGCATATCAGTAACGCTGACAGTGCAGCACCTACATTTAAGGTGGACTTGAATACTGTCAATAAAGTAGAGGTTACTCCTACTATCTTTACCTGTAACAATCCATTTAGAGTTAATGGATGCTTTGATGAAGCATCGATGAGTGCTGGTATTGTTTCTAATGTGTTGACGTTGGATGCTACATCAGCATCTGTGTTCACGGTTACTAGAAACGACATCATTAACAGTATGGTTGTTAACCTGCCTGCAGGTGCACGTGCAGTGTCTATCACACTGGTGATGACATCTAACGGTAGCTTTAACATTGCTTGGCCTCCTAATACTAAGTGGCCTGGTGGTACTGTTCCAGTTCTGTCCACAACTTCAGGTTATGTGGATGTTGTTACATTATCCACCCCGAATGGTGGATCTACTTGGTACGGTTTCGTTGGTGGAGCAGAGTTTCAATGAGTCCTATCGGTTGGGCGCGAGGTTCTATCTTTGCAGCAGGAAATGCTGGTGGTGGTGAACTGTCTACTACAGCTACATTACAATTTGCGGGGCAACTGACCGATAGTTACGAACTGGAGAGTGGTACTGAGATTGTCATCAATGCTGAAGCACAGGGTGGTACTGGTTACTATGCCACTACATTCACAGTAAGTAATGACATTGCATTGCAACTTGAAGCCTGGGGTGCTGGTGGCGGTGGTACTAGAAACAGTCAGGGTCCTTCAGGTGGTGCTGGTGGTTATGCCTCTGGTGTTTTTATTTTCAGAGCAGGTACCACATACAATGTTATAGTTGGTGGTGCAGGTGAAGGCGGTAGCGAAACACCTGACAATAATAATGCATACAATGCATACAACACTGGTGCTGGTAATGTTGGTGCTCTAACTGCACACGTACAAGATGGTGCAGGTGGTGGTGGATACACTGGTATCTTTGGTGGAACAATATCACAAACTAATGCACTAATCATCGCTGGTGGCGGTGGTGGTGGCGCAGGTGCTGTTGCTTTAGGTGGTGCTGGTGGTGGTCTGTTAGGCAACGCTGGTGACACAAACTATTCTGGTACTGGTGCTACACAAACTGCTGGTGGTATTCACCGTGGTGGAGGTGGTGCCACTTGCAATGGTTCTGCTTTACGTGGTGGTGCTGGCAATCAAGTTGGTGCATCAGGTGGTGGCGGATACTTTGGTGGCGGTGGTGGTGATGACTATATGGTCCCCGCTACTGGTGGAGCACAAACTTTCAGTATCGATGTAACTGCTAGTTCTTTCTCTGCATACACACTGAGTGGTACAGATAGAACTGGTTCTATCAGTGGTGATAACATTAGTGTCACAATTTATGAGGGTGATACTGTAGAGTTTAATGTTAATGCTGCAGCACACCCCTTCTACCTGAAGGGTTCACTAGGTGCTGGTGCATCAAATGCTCTCACTGGTCCTAGTAATAATGGCACAAATAGTGGCACAGTATCCTGGACACCTTCGCCAGGTGATGCTGATACATACTACTATCAGTGTGGTGCACACTATGGTATGAACGCTGAGTTTATGGTTGAAACACCTCCTATGCCTACTGGTCCTGGTGCTGGTGGCGGTGGATCAGGTTTTATCGGTGGTGTCACACAGGGACAAACACAACCTGGCAGTGGTTCTAGTGCACCACAGACTAATCAGTCTTCATACTCCACTGGTGTCGCTGTTGGTGGCAGTAATGGTGGACGTGGTGGCGGTGGGTTGTTGATCCTCCGTAGACCATAAATAAACAAAGAGAACAAGTACCCTTGAGTTAGATGGCTCTCACAATCGATGTTGGCAAGATTAAAATTAAGTGGAGAGGCACATATGCTGGTGCCACCGCTTATGAAATAGATGACGCTGTTAGTTATTATGACGGTGCCACAACTTCTGCATACATTTGTGTATCAGATACCACTGGTAACGCACCATCTGCAAACAATGTCTTAGATGCTCACTGGGAGTATCTGGCGAGAGGTACTGAGTCTGCCTCTGGTGGTACTGCTGACGGTCAGATTCAATATAAATCTGGTACTGGATTTGCTGGCGAAACAGGTTTCAGTTATGACGCTGCTACTGACACTTTTACTGCTCCAAACGCTACTATCACTGGCGATCTTACTGTCTCGGGGACGACAACGACAGTAAACACTACAAACACCAGTATTTCTGATAATACTATTGTTCTCAACTCTGGTGAGACTGGTGCTGGTGTTACTCACTCCGATGCTAGTGCTGGCATTGAGATTGAGCGTGGTACATCTCTCAACACTAAACTTCTCTGGAACGAGAGCACTAACTTCTTCCAATTCCTTGCAGGTAGTACACCAGCAAGACTCCACGTTCCTGCATACTCCGAAGCAGTGGTTGCTGAGAGTGTTAGCGCAGGTGTTGTTTCTCTTGATCTCACACAAGCATCTATCTTCACTGTTAGTCTGACAGAGAACATCAACTCTTTCAGTGTCAGTGGTGAGCAAGCAGGTGCATCAACTAGTTTTATCCTTGTGTTGACACAAGATACTACAGGCGGTAGAATTGTTGATCTCAGTAGTTTCCTTGGAAGAACTGTTAAGTGGGCAGGTAATGTGACACCTACTGTGTCTACTAACCCCAACGCAACAGACATCTTCCTCTTCACCACATTCAATGGTGGTACAATTTACTACGGATTCACTTCTGGTCAGGAGTTCTGATAAATGCCATTATTTGCAGCAAAGGGAATGGCTGCTGCGGGGGGCGGCGGCAATTTCTATACAATCTACGAAGCAAAGCGTGATACCGCTGACAATTCCAGTTATAGACAACCGTCTGGAATGTTCGATGTTGCTACATCCTCCTCTGGTGAAGTCTATACACTAAATGGTGAGCGTAATGTGCTCACTGGATTATACAATGCAGTTATTGCTAAGATTGGTGCTATCGGTGCTATTTCTTGGCAGTATACTATTTCTTCTGCAAAGAACTGTTATCCTTGTGCACTTGCTTGTGACACAACAGATAACAGTATTTTTGTTGTAATTGCAGAGACCACGAACGAGAGTGGTGCTAACAATTACAATCAAAAGAGAGCATCCTATGCTAATGCTGGTTGGAATGACAGCACTAATGATGTTGTCTACCACTTCTGTAAGTTTAGTTCTTCTGGTAATAGACAGTGGGAGAACATTTGGACGACATCTAACGCTGCATCATATCCTTCTGGCATCAATGGTATCAACAGCAGTGGTAACCCGCTGCAGATGGGTATCTTTGAGAATAGAAACTATAACACCAGCAATAGCTGGAGAATGTTCCACGGTGCACCAGACCTGAAGTTACTTTCAACCTTCAACTATGACGGTTATGGTTTCGTAAGCAATAGTAGTGGTTATCCTTACATTGGTGGATATGGTTCAATCAATGAAGGAGTTAATGGTCAAATCTATGGCGATACCCACGTTACTCTTGGTGTAGACCACACTGGCGAGAAAATCAGTGAAGCTAGTTCTCTTGACGGTCCTTTGTTTGGTGGTCGCCCACAGGTGACATCCAACATTGCTCTGGATATTCCTAACAATCAGTTTTATATCTTAGTTGCAGGTAATGCATCTGCTCAAGATATGAGTCTGTCCCGCAGCACAATGCAAGTGCTGAAGATTCCTTTCTCTGGTGTTTCTATTGAAGCTAAAGAGATCGTGTATCCTGGTGGTTGGGATCAGAACGCTCATATTTCATTGTCACAAGGTGGAGAACTGATTGTTCCCTGGACTGGTACTTGTAAGGAGCATACTTACAAAGATACTAACAGCACTGGTAGCGATTATTTCCTGTACGATACGGGTAACAATGGTGCTCACGTAGATACTCAAAATACTGGTGCATATCTTACATTTGATTGGGATAATAATGAATATGATCTGACATACTATGCACAGAATGGTATTGCACCTCCTAAAATCTGTAAAGTTGAGTCTGAACCTGAAGCAGAGGGTACATTATACCAATACGTTAGCACTGCTGGATTAACACCAGATCCTACTAGAGCTTTTGCTAACTCTGGTACTTCCCTTCGCGACAATAGCAATGCTACAGGTCGCAGTTTGCTCTCTAGGTATACTAACTTTGTTGGTCTACACAAAAAGAATGTTGCTAGCAATGCTATTGATTGGGCACGTACATTCTTTGCTGTACCTAATGCAGCTGTCCGTGATATGAACAGTGGAATGAACTGGGGTGGTACTAGTTCATATACTACTCCTGCTGGTGGTGCTGACATTAGTGTTTCTGATTCTAAGGTATTTGTTAATGGTATCTACTTTGTTGGAAACGTAGTTCTGTCAAACCGAGGACCTGGAACTACCACAACTTCTCCTTGGAATAATGAAAATTCATATTTTGGATTTATTGCAAAAGTTAATTTTGATGGAAGTATTGATTATATTAGAGAAGTAAGAGCAATTAAAAACGAAGATATTTCTGGTACTGGTTCTGCCACAAAACCAAAATATAAGTATGAACCTATGGATGATGGTGGTGTCTTGCTTGACTCCATCAACTTCGATGCTTTCAACAATATGATCATCAGTGGCAGGAGAGTTGGTGATGATCTTGTCGGATCTACTGGTAATTACATTGACAATGTTATCTTCAAGTTCCCTCACAATGGTGACTTGATTGGACCTATTGTCATCGATGATCAATACAATGAGATCCGCAGGAGATTTACATACACTCCTGCGACTACTGTGAAGTGTTGGGAAGATTGCATTGTTGATCGTAATATCCAGAATACCAACACAAATGAGAAGTATAAGTTCCTCCGTTGCTGCACAACGTGGAACACTCGTAGCGATCAATCAGATGATCCTAGTACTCTCGCTGGTGTTACTACACAAGCTAATTACATTGCGTACGCATCATCAAGTCCTAGGTTAGTTACACTTGACACTGGTACATATGCTACACGTTTCTTGTGGCAAGCACCACAAACTAACTTACAGTTAGATCCTACAGGTAATAGAGCGTGGGATCGTGCTGATCGTAGAAGTTCTTCTTCTATCTTCCTGCAAACGTTTGAGGAGACAGATGTTGATTCTACAATCGAAGCTGTTCGTTCTTGCCCTGCTTATCTGTACGTTGATCCTTCTCAAACTGACAACGCTAAGAATGATTTTGATATACCTTCGTTTACGAAATCTATTGGTCAAGGTGATGCTACGAACGATGTTCAAGAGATTAGTGGTCAGGAACACCCGAATGGTATCGTCACCATCTCACAGTATTGGGATGGTGACACAGGTTTCCGTAAACAGTTACTAACACGTCACAGTCCTACTGGTGGTGTTGAGTCACGTATCTATCATACTGGATACAATACTTATCCTAAAGATGTGTGTATTGATGAAGTAGGTAACATCTATACTGTGGGTTGGACTGCTGATACTACCAACAGCAACACCTTTGGTTGTGGTTATATCACCTGCTACAACAAAGATATGGTATTCCAGTGGGACTATCAGTATGTTAATGCTGATGCTACATCACTGGGTACTGCACCTGCAAATATGCAGCTCCACGCCTGTGCTGTTACTTTAGACGGAGCAAATACTGCTAAGTTATTCCTTGGTGGACATTACACTGCTATTAACAGTGGTACATCATCACAGATGGCAACAATTAGTGTGATGCCTCTTAGTATTACTGGTAGTGGTAACTCTGCTCCTGTTGGTATAACTCTTACAGGACAGAACTATGGTATTGGTGGTGGACAATCAGGCAATACTGTTGATGGTATCTTTGCTTTGGATGTAATTCAATCTAATGCTACTGATGGCGGTAGATTGTATGTTGCATACGCTGGCAACACATATGACACCACAGGTAATACCACACGTGGTATGTACGGTGTAGTTAGATACAACGGTAGTACACGTAATACTGGTGCTGCTGATAACTGGGCATACATTATCGGTGATGACTTACAACTGTCAACTGTGGCATTCTGTAAGGGTGTTGATGCTTACCAACGTGAAACTGTTAGTGGTATCTTTGGTCTGAAGATCGCTGTTGGTGGTAAAGAAACCCAGGCAGGTAAGACTAACGGTGTTATTATCTCTGCTACATTGAGAGCAGACAATGATGTTAAGGTTCATAATGGAAAACCATTAGGTTTCACTGCATTCGTTGTTAATAACAGCAGTGGTGCTGATAGTGTCACTGATGTTCGTTGGGGTCACGCTGAAACTGCTGGTATTCAGAACTATTCAGGTGTCAGTGGTGGTGCTAGAACTGATCACAGAGTCAGTGCTGTCAACCCTGATCATCAGGAAGCAATGTATAGCATCTATAATAAAGGTACCTATGAAGATAGACTATTTGTCTCCTGTTCTATTACTAACCAGTTTACACAGTTAGATACGTATCTCCTTGAAGTTGGTACTGCCAACTATGTCAAGACATATTCAGGTAGTTACAGTGGTGATCAACCTGAAGGAGCAAACATCTTGCGCTCTTGTAAGATTAGCACCTCTGGTATCACAAAACCATCTGGTATTGTGGCATTAGGTCCTAACTATGGTACAGTGATGAGTTCGATGACCTGTGCACATATTGGTACACCTAACGATCGTCAACTGTTGACTGTTAAGTTACCATTTGACTTCTCTAAGAAGAGCAGCATTGCACAAGAGGTAGGCACACAGTTCATCACCTATGATGATTCTGACTTCTCTCTGTCTATCACAGGTAAGGCAATCTTCTCTGCGGAGTTTGATCAGTTCAGTCAGACATCATACTATGATGGCACACGATTCTTCTTCGGTGGTGCCAGTGCTAATGGATCTTGGACATCATATGGTGGCACCAACGTGCCTGATGTTTCTAATGAAGGAACATTTAACGTTTTGTCAAAAGATTTACAAGCATACAAGCAGTCTTGACGTTGGTGTTATAATATACTCATAGTTTTCCAAACACTATGGGTGCACATTCTATTCCTGTTGACACTTCTGAAGCCTTCTCTACTCTCTCCGCTCCACGTGACATCACTTTCACTCTAGAGGAGAGAGGTTATCTAAAAGAAATGTTGCACACATATAAGAGTATGTTTGCAGAACAGATGGTAGCAATGAAGTTCAATAATAGTACCGATATGCAGAAGCGTGAGGTATTTCGTGAGAAGCAACTATTCTACGCTCAATGCATTATGGAAAAACTGTTGCTCGCAGACAGTCAGTGAAGTGTCACACCCCCTACACACAGGGGGTTTTTTCTTGTATAATACTTGTATTCGCAATTCACCAGTGACACAAGGTTCTCTCCCTGACCGCTCCACATTGTCTGTCAAGGATGCTGCTGCACTCGAAGCGTTCTATCACGCTCAGCGTCCGCACGGTGCTGTCTATACGTGGCAGCAACTGCGCAAGCAAGGTGCGAAACCTGTGCCCAAGGAAGACCCATCGCTCAAGCAAGTGTGCGATGCCTTCAACCGTGCTTACGGTGACCCCTCTAACCACCTTGACTATGGAAAACTCACCAGAAAGGATATACCTGTTTCCGACGACAGTGTACCAGTTCCAGTTGCCGCCTGATTTGTATGGTGGATTAGTATCACAACTGCCTGCACTTGAATGGAGAAGAACTGCTGATGACACTCGCAGTATGTGTGGTGTTCGCGATAACGTTGCCTTTGCTCCTCTTATTGAGTGGATTGATGCTCGTATCGCTGATGTATTTGATGAAATATATTCTGAACCCACTACAGATGCGCTCCACGTCTGTGCTGCTTGGGTGAATAGAAGTGAGCGTGGTGAGTATACTGCCCATCACGCTCATCCGTGGTCTACAATCAGTGGCATTATCTACCTGACTGGGGATAATGGCAACACCACATTTATGCAGAACAATGCATATGATAGTAAGCATTATATGATGATCGATAGGAAACATACAGAGGTAACTGAATGCCCCATTGCTAATGGTACTATGGTGATGTTCCCATCCACGCTTGAACACCTTGTCCCACAAAATGAATCAGATACAGTGCGTCACACACTATCCTGGAATGCGCTGCCGCGCAAGCTCAACTGGGACGAGACGGTCCAGTTCGGATAGTGTCCACTGACACCGTGCTGGGCATCGCACCAGCTGTATAATGACTTCAGTTCAAACAAAGGCAATGATCTCGCTCCCCAACCCCAAGTCTGAGACCTTCGCTGACTTCTGCGCTACCCAGGACGCTCGTAACGAGATCCAACTCAACGTCCGCAAGTGGACGCTGATGCTGTGCAATGCTCTCGAAGACAACTTCAAGTCTCGCAATCGTGGTGTCGTTGCTGGTCGTGAGGCACCTGAGTATAAGTTTGTGATCGAATGTGGTCGTAAGTATCACAAGATCATTATGGAAGTTCCCAACGACAATCGTCCTCCCTCCCGTAGTGTTCACGCCTTTGTTGATAAGAAGACTGGTGAAGTTTACAAGGCAGCATCATTCAAGGCACCTGCTAAGCACGTACGTTATGATCTGCGCCTGATCAAGGATCGTGAGTGGTTGTATGAGAATGCTGACTGGGCAGGTGGTTATCTGTATATGAAATAATCTGCTACACTATCACCATTGTCATCATCCTATGTACAAAACTATTCTAGAGAAGAACGGTTTCCGTTTCGTCACAGCAGGCACGCTAGAGAATGGTATGCCTGATTATCGTCTCCAAATGCAAGGTGAGTATTCATCACGATGGTCAGATGTATACTATTTTGACAATGAGATGCAATTCTCCCTAGCAATGGAAGATAACGAGTATCCTAAATGGTTGACAGGTCAACCCTGCTACATCAAAGACACCGTATCTCGCTACTAATTCTATGTTTGAAGTTGGAGACTGGATTCACGCACCATACTGCAATGTGAGTGGTATGGTATTCTTTGTCGATGAACAATACATCACAGTCACCATCAAATGCGATCTCCAAGATCAACACGCTCGCTGTCCATATGATATAACGTGTGTATGCGTACCACGTGATCGCTGGGGGGAGTGTGTAGTTTACCCTGAAAAAAAGATCAGTTCACTTACACAATTGCACAAGGTTTATGTTGGTACCTCACAAAAGCGAATTGCTACACTTGAAACTTCAAGCAGCTATGCGGGAGCATCAGTTTGATGAGACAGAACTCAAGTACCTTGGTGTACGTGAGATAGAAGAAGGTGCTGGCAATCATTACTATTTGATTGCAAATCAGTACGAAGTTTGTGTCGATCAGATCGAAGACTTTGAACGAGTCTCCTGAGAGGCACCTAGAAGCGTCCCTAACACTATGAAACACTATGGCAAGTACCATTGCATCAGTAGCACTAGTTTGTGCCCTCTGTACGCCCACAGAACAGGTAGTTCTTAATGTCCTACAAGAAGATGGCGTCACAGATAAAAATGCAGCTGCTGTTATTCTTGCTAACATTAAACAAGAATCAAACTTCAACCCGTTAGCGTGTGAAGGTTTTTATCCTGCGCTTGCTAACTCATATGAGCACTGCTATAACAACACACGCGGAGGATTTGGTCTACTTCAGTGGACATCAGAGCAACGTATCAAGGGTCTTGGTACATTCTGCGCATCATATGCGTGCGATCCGAACACCGTTGCGGGACAAATGCGCTACCTAGTCAATGAATATGACTACACATTGGTGCGTCCCGTGTTCAACACACCTGGACTTCCGCTCCAAGAGTATAAAGACGCATCTTTTGCGTGGATTCGTTGGGGCATCACTGGTCACAGGTGGTCTTATGCAAACGATTACATCAAAAAAATCAATGAAGTACAGCGTGTCGTGGAGAAAGCCCAAGAAAAAAAGCACGTATACCTCTAGACAAGAGGTTATCGTCTACAACTTGGATGATGCTCAACACATTATGGAAAACCTTGCTAAGGATCCCGCAATAACGTGCATCGATGTGATGCCAGTGTTCAGTTCATAAGGTGGCACAGAGCCCCTGCCGCATCGCGGTGGGGGCATTATAATAGGTACATACCAAACGAGGGAGACTCGATGACCGTTCAAGTCGTGAAGCACTGCTACTACAAGATCGAGATCGACACCGTGGACGCTCCCCAGCACCCCATCGTATACTTCCGCAAGTGTGGCAAGTGCACAACTGCTAAGGGCGCTGACCGTCAGCACAACCGCATCGTGAACGAGACTGTCGATGCCTGGCGTCAATTCTCTCAGCAGATCCGTCGCTACACCATCTCCCGTGTGCCAGCTGACGTAGTGGTCGCAGGTGAGGTGCGCAGCGCCTGATCTGCCCTATAATATGTTCATCAGCAAAGGACACCGATGCAACTCCTGACCTCCGCCACACAGATTGACTACTATCCCGTCACCCCGTCTGGCACTCGTTACATCCGTCGCGTGATCTGGCATCCTGGCGCTGAGACTGAGATGACCTCATTCTCCACCATCGTTAAGTCTGAGATGATCTACGATGCTAACCAACACATTGCCAACGGTGCTAAGGTTCTAGACTTCAACCTCCACTGCTACAACGGTCCTGACTACGCTCCCCTCGCCTGCTGATTATGATCACATCTAAATCACAGATCATCAAAACTATTCAAGAGTGCTGCACTGGCAGTGCTCTCACCAAGACTGAAAAGTTTCAAGTGTTCTGCAATGTGTGCGATAATATGCTACACGCAGGACAAATCACCAAAGCACAACACACTCGCTGGACCAATGTTTTCTAAAGAAGATCACGCATTCCTTGACGATTTGTTTGGTAAACTCACTGCATTTGTTGATGTGAGAGAACTTGATCTCCACGATGATGACACCTGTTGTGATCATCTTGAAATAAAAGCAGCAGAGTTTGAGATGACTGTTGACGAAATGCTGCACGCTGATCTATAATAATATCGACTATACCTATGCTATGCGTCACTGTATTCGCCTAACTCCCAATGAAGTTAAAGTCCTCGCAGATGCCCTCCAGTTCCTCTCAAAGTCCCAGCAAAGAAATGTCGAACGTAGTCATAACACCCGATGTGACGAACTCTACCTCCACCTCGCAAAAGAACTCGGACGACTTGAATCAGAAGAGCAGGTATGATGATACATACAGACAACATATGCGTGGTCTGTTAGATGATATTGTTATGGAGTACATTAACAACGATACAGATGTTACTCCATACGACTTCATCTCCGACCTCAAAACATCCTTGTACGAGATACAGGATTACTATCAGGGTCAGATGAATCGTGTCAATGCCATCCTTGCTTATCTTAATGGCGAACAATCACCACATCTGTTTGATCTGAAATCTAAAGAAAAGTGTGGTAATTCTGACATTGATTAAGAAACCATTATAAACTACCTTGTTCTAAACACACACTTATGGACAACGAACTTAAATCCGACAAACGTCGTCGTGCCCTGGGGTTGTTTATCGAGTCAGTTTATAAACCTGATCACGAACTTCGCCAATGTGCTCACAACCAGAAATGTTATCACGAGTTGTTAGAGTACAGAGACGAAGTTCTTGCTTATCTTTACGGTAAATACGAGGTTGATTTTTAAGACCACTGCCGTATCATTTGTTCTGATGGCATAATCAACTGTTGTGCATCAGTATCACCGCTATCAGGATTCATTCTTGGTAACCGACTCGCCCACGTTGTTGCAATGTATTTTGTACCACCGATGGGCGGGTTTCCTCTATGCATATGTGTATAACTTGCAGGGAAGATAACAGTCTTGCCCTTCTCAGGTTTTACACGAATGCCTTGATATAAAAACTCTGTTTCACCACCATCAAAATCATCATTCAAGTATGTAATGATCACAAACTCACGGTCTTGCACAAAGAAACCAGCATTATCGTAATGCCAATTGTGAAAACCACCAGCAGGTTGTGTCATCTGGATCTTAGCAGCACTCATCCAGAATTCACCCTTTGCTAGTTGACCAAATTCTTCTAAGTATTGCTTACTACAGACTTTACTCCACGCATTTAGTAATGTATTACGTACACCAGGCGATGTTCCTTCAGTCATCCAGAAGAACCAATCTTTACGCTCAAATTGTTGCGCTTCAATGTTACTGGCACCTTGCTCCTGATGACAACGCCCTGATTCAATATCATTACAATACCGAATAAGAACATCACAAAAGTCTGGTGGTATATGTCCTACGTATTCACGAATAAATGATTCACCTTCATAATTATGCTTAACAACACGACGATCAGAGGTCTTGGACGCCACCATTAAAAATAAACTCCTTCGCTTCGTTAAATGTATCGAATGATTTGATTATACCACTATCAGTGGTGATTGTAAACTTACCCTTGACTTTTCGTACTAGATGTGCGAACATAGCATTCTCTAGATCCTCTAGGGACACATTTTCACAGTTCCTACACCCCATAAGTAGAACAAACTCTGTCCTATTTAACTTATGATTGATGTCACGCAAAACCAAGACGGAAGCTTTAACATCACCTGGGACGAAAACGACCCGCAAGAAAGTATCCTCAACTCCTACACCGAAAACGACTTCAAGGCGCTCATCCAAAACTACCTCGACAAAACCCAAGTCGAACAAGACTACGCCGACAAACGAGGTAAAAACACAACAATCTTTAGAGACAAAACTAAAGGCCGCGGCAACATCACCGAAGCGTCGGAAGAAGACTACCACGACTTCTGGTACAACTCGCCAGACCCGAAAGTCCAAAGGTTCGGTTTCCATTAAACCGCCCACAAGATCACGTGACATTAAACTATTCCCTCATCCTCATTTTCCCTACCGTGTAGAGATTAAGAACGAAAAACGTGTAGCGTGGTTTGAATGTGAAGAACACGCTATTAAATTCCTTCAACGTCATCACCCTAAACCATTCACTCATTTCAAATACTATGTCTTCCCAACAACATAAACTTGAATTGGAACGTGTCATTCAAAATTACCTAGAAGATCCACTAACAACATCAGTTGAAATCTATGGTGATCTACAAGAGGTCCTCGCCCGTCTTGTATCAACACAACAAAACAATGTAACCAAATCAATAGCACTACAGTCTCTCATCCTACACCAACGCCCCACTTCCCTAGACAATGATGTGACACAAGAACAAGTGACACAATCCTTCAACATTCCTCCTAGATATTAAGCACCATTCGTGCTATAATAACCACATCACCATCACAACAACGATGACTCACGAAGAAATGCTTGAAGTTGCCTATCAGCGTGAATCCTACGCTAATACTCTCACTGTTGATGATGCACTAGAAGAACTAGCATACATCGTACAAGGTGGACAAGATGCTGAAGAGTTTCAACAATCAATTAGAGTCATCGCTCAAGTGCTGGAGTCATACAAATGATTACTACAGCATTTAAATTGTTCTTTGCCTATTCACGTTGGGGTAGACTATCATCAGATGACATTAGAGTCATTAAAACAACTACCTTCACCCAACTACTACAGGCACCATACATCATCACCAAGTATAGTAGTAAAAACCAATCATTAGCATACTATACAGATGTACTCCGCACAGGAGCTCCCCAGTAACCACCAAGGATCTCCACAATACCTGTGGAGAACTCTGTGGAAAAACCTGTGGAAAAAGAAATGGTTAAAAAAACATAGGTTGTGTGCTCTGTAGTTGGGGTCTTAGCACGCAATCTATGGAAAGTCAAGAAACTGAAAAACTCGGAAATCTCAGAAAACCAAAAAGTTAAAAAAGTCAAAAAGTTAAAAAAGTCAAATTCTTAAGTTTTAAAGATTAAATAGATTTGACAAAACTCCGAAAACCCTGTATACTACTACTATAGTAAAGAACATTATGGCTAAGTACGAAGAACTTCCAAGTAATGCTATTGAGTATCTTGAATTAGATTATGACCAATCAGCAGTAAAGATCGTCTATAAGAGTAATACTAATAAACAGTATTGCTATAAATGTGAAGATCTCGAAGAATTTCAGTCTGCTTTTATGCAAGTTTGTGGAAAACTTGAAGCACAACAAGATAGAGACGATGATGATAATCTTGTTGAATCTGAAGAAGACACAATTGCAAGAGAAGATGCATCCATTGGTAAATTTATTAACCAAAGGATACAACTTGGCAATCTGAAACTCGATATGATGTTACTGCAGTCTGAAGATATGCTCGACAAGGGTTGGGACAGTTTCACAGGTAGCACAATGCCAAAGGATGCCATTGTGGCAGGTGAATAAGTGTCACACTCCCTGTTGATGTCATCGTCAAATCGTGTATAGTACATTCATCGAACAAATTTCATTCGATTTGACTTACAACGATCCCTGCACAATTGCTCTCCAAGAAGACAAGAAACTGATGGCAATTCACCAGCATCCTTCACCTAACGCAGACGATCTTTCTTCTCTCATTGATAACTATGCTTGGCATATTATCGATGGTTTGGATCACAAATCAGCAGATCAAATGCTGTTCGATTTGTTGACACGAGAGTACGAAAAGATGACCTGGGATGAAGTCACTGAAGAGATCGTAGATCTTTATGATGAAGATACTTTGATCGATCTACTTCCTGATGCTAAGTGATACTTAGTGGCACTCGCCGCGGCCTGTGCCAGTTCGCTTAGTGTCCACTACCTCTTGACTTAGGTCGCCCTAGGTCCTATATTGACTTCAGTTCAATCAACCACGAACCAAATGCGCAAGATCGAAACCCTGATGAACGCAGCAGTTTCTAACAACAAGAACTGGACAAATGCTAACACCAGTGTTACGTACTGCCCCGAATCTGACG
>FUWD013430223.1_pt4 | contig 23254 bp, 21 predicted proteins | sample 1063281 | NCBI WGS metagenome assembly FUWD01 (sample SAMEA79048168, study PRJEB19326) | metagenome | biome: marine | reverse complement strand
AAATACGATAGGAAATATCAAATGAATTGCTTAGATTTATATTAAATTCATCACTTAATTTGGTTACAATTTTATTTTGTACAAAATTTTTGTCATATAAAAGAGGTATCGATAAATAAAAAATGTAAATAAATAGTACAACAATTACAGCTATTATGTATTTACTTAAGTTGCTGACATAAAACTTATCATTTGTTTTATTCTCAACTTTGAATATTGTACTTTTAATAAAGTTATTGAAGATTTTAACAATTTTTTTCATAAATCTTGTTGAAAGTTGAATATCTTATAATGAAATTTAAAAAATGATAAACTCTGAATATTTAAATAACCTTAATAATGCTCAAAAAGAAGCTGTTTTATATCTTGATGGACCGTTACTAATTGTTGCGGGAGCAGGATCTGGAAAAACGAAAGTTCTCACGTCAAGAATTGCTCATATAATCAAAGAAAAAAAGCCTTTCCAAACCAAATCTTATCAGTGACCTTTACTAATAAGGCTGCAAAAGAAATGCAAAACAGAGTGAGCTCTATATTAAATTCTGAAGCTATAGGGCTTTCGTGGCTTGGGACCTTTCACTCTATATGTGCAAAGCTTCTTAGAAAACATGCACCAGCAGCTGGATTAACTTCTAATTTTACAATTATTGATACAGATGACCAGGTAAGATTAATCAAAAATATATGTAAAGCTGAAAATATAGACATAAAACAATTAGCCCCAAAGTTTATTCTTTCAATAATTGATAGATGGAAAAATAAAGGGTTCTATCCAGATGAAGTTGTTATCAATAAAAATGATATTTTTGAGAGAACTATACTTCCTCTTTATAAAATCTATCAACAAAAATTATTAGATTTAAATGCATGTGATTTTGGAGATTTAATTCTACATGTGGTTAAAATTTTAGAAAAAAACCAAGATATAAGAAATATTTATTCAAATAATTTTAAATATATACTTGTGGATGAATACCAAGATACTAATTATATTCAAAGTAGATGGCTTAATCTACTCTCAGAAAAGCATAAAAATTTGTGTTGTGTTGGAGATGATGATCAATCCATTTATAGTTGGCGTGGTGCAGAAATTAAAAATTTTTTAGAATTTGATCAAGTATATAAAAATTCAAAAGTAATAAGATTAGAAGAAAATTATCGTTCTTCACAAAATATATTATCTGTTGCTTCAAATCTTATAGCTAACAATCAAAACAGAGTTGGAAAAACTTTAAAGACAACTATGGAGGAAGGAGACCTTGTAAAACTTAATTGTTTTAAAAATGGAAAAGATGAAGCAATAGGAGTTTCTGATGAAATTGAAAAAAAACTTAAAAAAAAATATTCTTTTAACAATATTGCTATTTTAGTTAGAGCTATTTTTCAGACAAGAGAATTTGAAGAACGATTTTTAAAAATTGGTTTACCTTATAGAATTCTTGGTGGTACAAAATTTTATGAAAGAGCGGAAATTAAAGATTGCGTTGCCTATTTAAGATTGATTCACCAACCAAAAGATGATTTGGCATTTGGTCGAATAGTGAATAATCCTAAAAGAGCAATTGGTGAAAGTACTATAAAATTAATACATGAGTTTTCAAATACAAACACTGTTAGTTTGGAAATTGCTTCCAAAAAATTAATTGAAGAGAATTTAATTAAACCCAAAACTAAAATTGGTCTTAGTTCTTTTTTATTCCTCATGGATAAGTGGAGGAATGACATTAATATTAAAAAAATTAACCATGTTAAATTATTACAATTAGTTTTAGATGAATCTGGCTATTCAAGTATGTTAAAAAATAAAAAAGATCTAGAAAATGAAAACAAACTTGAAAACATTAAAGAACTTTTAAGTGCAATGAAAGATTTTGACAATTTAGAAAGTTTTCTAGAACATGTTGCTCTTGCTACATCAGTTGATCAAGATTGGGATGGGGAAAAAGTTAACATGATGACAATGCATGGATCTAAAGGACTTGAATTTGATGTAGTTTTCTTACCAGGTTGGGAAGAAGGTCTTTTTCCACACCAAAAATCTATTGAAGAGAAAGGCCAAAATGGGCTTGAAGAAGAAAGACGATTGGCTTATGTGGGAATAACAAGAGCCAAAAAAAAAGCACTTATATCTTTTGCTATGAATAGATTTTATCAGGGAAATTGGATAGACAGTATGGCTTCAAGGTTTATTGAAGAGTTACCAGAAAAATTTTTAGAAAAAAATTCTTTTTTTGACGACTCTAAAGATAATGAAGAAGACTTTGAGTTTAATCAAGATTTTGAGATTGAAGAAGGAACTAGAAGTCCTGGATGGATAAGATATCAAAAAAGAATTAAATGATTTTAAAAAAAATAAAAATTTTAAGAAAAAAATTTAAGCAATATGACATTGATGGTTATATTATTTCAAAAAATGATGAGTATTTTTCTGAATATGCAAAAAATGATAGGTTAAAAAATATTACAGGCTTTTCAGGTTCTGCAGGTTTTGCAGTAATTTTAAAAAAACAAAATTATTTATTTGTTGATGGAAGGTATACTATTCAAGCACATCAGCAATCATCTAAAAATTTTAAGATAATTGAAATTCATAAAAAACTACCTCATACAATTATTAAAAATTTTAATTTAGGGTACGACCCAAAACTATTTACATCCAAATTACTTAGTAAATATTTTATAAATAATAACTTAATTTCTATTGATCAAAACTTAATTGACCAAATATTTAGATTTAAAGAAAAACATACAAAACCATTCTATTCTCTAGATACAAAAATTGTAGGTGAGGCTTATAGTTCTAAAATTTCTAAAGTTGTAAGATTTCTTAAAAACAACAAAGCAGATTATTGTTTCATTTCTGCGCCTGAAAATGTGGCTTGGCTTTTAAATATTCGTGGATACGATAATCCAAATAGCCCAATTGCAAATGCTAGATTAATACTAAATAAAAAAAAGGAATTATTTTTAATAGCAAATGAAAATAATTTAAAAAATCTCCTATTAGATAAAAAAATTAAAAAGAAACAAATTTTACCAATCAATTCACTTCCACAATTTTTAGATAATTTAAAAGGTAAAAATTTTATTATTGATAATAAAACTTGCTCAATTTTTTATGAAAAAATAATTAAATCAAAATTTAATATACTTAAATTTGATGATCCTGTTTATGAACTAAAATCAATCAAAAATTCTAGTGAAATAAAACATATGATTGAAGCCCATAAAAAAGATGGCTTAGCATTAACAAGATTTATTTATTGGATTAAAAATATTAACAAAAAAAAAATAACAGAAGTGTATGCACAAAATAAATTAGAAAAATTTCGAAAGCTAAATAAAGATTATTTGTTTCCAAGTTTTGATACTATTGCTGGTGCTGGTTTAAATGGTGCAATTGTTCATTATAGAGCTAATAAAAAAACAACTAAAAAAATTGAACAAAGCGACATTTTATTGGTAGATTCTGGTGGGCAATATCATTACGGTACTACAGATGTTACAAGAACCATTTCATTCTCAAAACAAAACAAATTTATCAAAAATGCTTATACTAACGTATTAAAAGGCCATATTGCCGTTGCCTTAACAAACTTGAATAAAGATGACACTGGGAAAAAAATCGACATAAAAGCTAGAAAGTTTTTAAAAAAAGAAGGTCAAGATTATGCCCACGGAACAGGACATGGAGTTGGTTTTTTTCTAAATGTTCATGAAGGACCTCAATCAATTTCAAAAAATAATTCTATAAAGATAAAAATGGAATGATCCTAAGTAATGAACCTGGTTTTTATAAAAAAACTACTTTGGTATTAGGATTGAAACTTAATCTACGCTAAAAAACCAAAAGAAGCTTTAATTTCGAAAACCTTACACTTGCTCCTTTAGAAAAAGATTTAATTAACTATGAACTATTAAATAAAGAAGAAAAAAACTATTTATTTAAATATCATTTAAATATTTATTCAGAATTTTCTAGTTTGCTTAATAAAAAAGAAAGAAAGTGGTTAGCCACTCTTATTTAACATTTTTAACCATTCTGCCTGATTAATAACTTTTATATTCCAATCCTTAGCTGTATTTATTTTTTTTAGAGTTGGTTTGTCTCCAGCAATTAAATAATCAAGTTTTTTATTAACGTTACTAATTATTTTTCCTGAATTTTGTTCTATCAATGATTTTGCTTCTGCCCTGCTAATTCCATTTAACTTTCCGGTTAACATAAAAGTTTTATTTTTTAATAGCCCATTATTATTTATTAAAATTACATCTTTGATTAATAAATTTTTTTCTAGTTCAGACAGCACTTTAAGATTAGTTTTATTTAAGAAAAATTTTTTGATGGACTGAATTTGTGTTATTCCAATTCCGTCAATATTAGATAAATTTTCAATATTACTTTCGTCTGATAACTCGAAAAAAATTAGATGATGTTTTGAGGTGTCTTGCGATAAGCTTTGCATTTTCTTGTCCTATATGCCTTATACCTAATGAATAAATAAATCGCTCTAGAGAAATATTTTTTTTTTCTTCAATTGAAAATTTTAAATTAGCAACTGATAATTTTCCCCATCCTTCAAGTTCTTCTATTTTATCATAATTAAGCTTAAATATATCCTGTGGAAGTCTAACTAATTTTAAGTTCCAAAAATTTTCAACAATTTTCTTCCCAAATCCGTCTATATTAAATGCATCCTTAGAAACAAAATGTTTAATTCTTTCTATGGCAATTTTTTCACATTCAAACCCCTCACTAGCACACCTTCTTACAGCATCTTGTCTTTTAGTTATCTCATTATAATCTTTAATTGTTTTGCTCCCACAAGATGGGCACTTTAGAGGAAAAATAAATTTTTTTGAGTTTTGTTTTCTTTTTTTTAAATCTACCAAAACTACATGTGGAATTACATCTCCAGCTCTTTCAACAGTGACAGTATCTCCTACTCTTATATCTTTTCTAACAATTTCATCTTCATTATGAAGTGTTGCATTTGAAACTATTACTCCCCCTATATTAACTGGTTTAATTTTTGCAACTGGGGTAAGTGCCCCTGTTCTACCAATTTGTATTTCAATATTCATTATTTCTGAAATAGAGCTATTGGCTGAAAACTTATGTGCTATCGCCCATCTGGGTGCATTAGCAGCAAAACCTAATCTTTTTTGTAAGTCAAAATCATTAACTTTATAAACAATTCCATCTATATCAAATGCCAACTCTTTTCTTTTTTCCTCTAATTCTTTATGATTTAATATTAAATTTTTAACTCCAATAATTTTTTTGTTAAATGGGTTTGTTTTAAAGCCCCATAATTTTAAGTTTTCTAAAAAACTTGTTTGATTATTAATATTCATTTTTTTTTCATAACCGTATGTGTAGGCAATAAATTTTAGTGGAATTTTTGCTGTTATTAATGAATTTTTTTGTCTTAGTGATCCAGAAGCAGCATTTCTAGGGTTTGCAAACTTGTCATTAATTTTTTTAAAATCATTATTTTCTATAAAAACTTCACCTCTAATATCTATTTCTTTAGGGAAATTGCTCTTAGTAATTTCTAAAGGTATATCCTTAATTGTTTTTAAATTTTGTGTAATATCCTCTCCTTCATTACCATCTCCTCTAGAAAGTCCTTTAGTTAATTTTCCATTAATATAAATTAAGGATGCAGATATTCCATCAATTTTTGGTTCAGCACTATATTCGATAGAATTTATATCTTTTAAACTTAAGAAATTAATTATTTTTTTTTCAAAATTTTTTAAGTCTTCTTCATTAAAAGCATTTCCAAGTGACAACATTGGAACTTTATGTTTTACTTTTTGAAAATTTTTTGATGGTTTAAATCCTATGGATTTAGTAGGAGAATATTCACTTTTTAAAAATTTATATTTATTCTCTAAATCTATTATATCTTTTTTTAAAAGATCAAATTTTTGATCTGATACAATAGGTTTGTCTTTATCATAATAATGTTTGTTATATCTTTGAAATAAATCAATTTTTTTTAAGTATTCAATTTCAAGGTCTTTATCATTCATTTTACTCGAATAATCCCTTAAATCTTTTTATTAGACCTATCTTTTTCTTTTTATCTTTTTGTAATTCTTTTACGCCATCTCTATAATTTTTATTAAATACTTTGTAAGAATTTTTATACCAATCAGAAGATTGGTAATTGTATCCTAAAGTGTTTGCATATTTTTTTGACTCGTCAATTAATCCAAGTCTATAATTAATTTCAACCAATCTATGGAGGGCTTCTTCTGTATAAATGGTTGTATTGTAATCTTTAACAACCGTCTTAAATCGATTTAATGCTGGGATCCACTTAGTTTTTTTTAAATAATATCTAGCTATGTACATCTCCTTTGCAGCTAAAATTTCATTAATTAAATCTATTTTAAATTTAGCATCCATGGCAAATTCTGTACTAGGGTAATCTCTAATTATAGTTTCAAATTGCTCCTTGGAATCTAATATTGATTTTAAGTCTTTTTTTTCATCAACTATTTGTTCGTAAAAACTCATACCTAAAAGAAAATGTGCATAAACTTTATCTTTATGATTTGGATATGTTACCAAATATCTTTCTAACTCAAAAATTGCATCACTGTAATAATCTTGAGTATAATATGCATAAGCTGCCATAATTGCAGATTTTGCTGCCCAGGGTGACTGTGGAAATAACAACTCAGCCTCATTAAATTTTTTAGCTGCTAATAAAACATCTCCTCTTTGAAGTTCAAAATAACCCTCTTTGTATGCATTAGACATTTGCATTTCCATATCCACTTCTACAATTTCAGATATTTTTTTTGTTTTATCTCCACAAGACCAAATAAAGGTAAAGGTGATTAAAAGAAGTATAATTTTTAATTTTGAAAGCATGGTCTTATTCTAACAGATTATGAATAAAACTCTATTTTTTAAGCTATAGATCTTAGGTGACTCTTATTTATGAAGGTATTTGGCAAATGTTTTTCTGTAATCTCTATTAATGAAAAATTTTCGTCTTGTTGAAAAACTTTTCTCAATAATTGGTTAGTTAATTTGTGTCCTCCTTGAGAACAAACAATCTTTCCAATTATTTTATAACCAGCTAGATATAAATCTCCCATACAATCTAAAATCTTATGGTTTACAAATTCTTTTTTATTTCTAAGGCCTTCTTCATTTAAAATTTCATTGTCCTTAACAACTATTGCATTCTCAAGGCTACCTCCTTGAGCTAATCCCATTTCTTTTAGCTTTTCAATATCTTCAAAAAGACAGAAGGTTCTTGAATTATAAATATCAGTCAAATCTGACTCAAATACACTTACCAAATTTCTTTGCGTTCCAATTAAATTGTTTTCATATTTTAGTTCAAAATCTATATCCAAACTAACTTTGCTTGGCTCTATAGAAATTGTTTTTTTACCGTCATTAAATTCAATTTTTTTTTCAATTTTAATTATTTTTATTGGCGCTTCACTATTTTTTATTCCAGCTTTTGATATTTCTTCAATAAAAATTTTTGCTGATCCATCAAGAATTGGAACTTCCTGATTGTCAATCTCTACTAACGCATTATCAATTCCTAGGCCATATAATGCTCCCATTAAATGCTCTATTGTTGATAGACTAAGTCCAGGTTTCATTTGCTATGGTTGTGCAAAATACTGCACTACTAACATTAAAAATGTTTGGAACTATTATATTATTTTCTTTTAGATCTATTCTTTTAAAAAGAATCCCTGAATTTGGTTTTGCTGGCTTAACTGTCATAGTTACACTTGCTCCACTATGAAGCCCAACACCTTTAAAAGTAATATCTCTATTGATAGTTTTTTGATTAAGAACAGACATTATTATTCTTATAAATAATTGATTTGAATTTAGAAAAACAACAAATGTTACAAGAAAATACTAGTCTATTTAAAAAAATGAAAAAGTTTTTCAAAAAAACCCTGTTTTATTTGTTTTTTTGGCACAACTACAACCTCTTGTTTGTCATATATTTTTCTTAGTTTGTAACCAGACTGACAAACATCTCCCAGGGTTTCCTCTAAAAAATCAATATCTTTAGAAAATGAAATTTTATCTTTAAATTTATTATCTAAAATTTTTGATCCTTCTCCCATCAGTATCATCTTAGATTGAGTCTTTATCTTCGTATTTGAGGCAAGAGATTTATCACATAATTCCAAAATCTCCTCTGTTCTAGCAAAAGCTATTTTTTGCAGCATTTCCAAAGAAAAATTTGGATTATCAGCTTGTGGGTTATTTTTTTCAAAATTTAATTTAAGTTTTTCCGCTTCGTTAATATCAATCTTTAAAAGTAGAGAAATATCTTTAGTAATATGATTTCCACCTATTGGCAGAACGTCCAAAAAGATTAATTTATCATTGTTAAAGGAAATAATTGATGTTTTTTTAAAACCAATATCAATGAAAGATACCTCTCCTGTTAAATCTAAATTATTTTTATAATTGATTGATTTTGCATAACTAGAGCAAATTATTTGATTAATTGATATATTTAATTCTGAAAAAATATTTTTAAAGCTAAGAACTAACTCACTTGGAAGGCAGATAAAAATAATATCTAGTGATATGAATTGGCAATCAATTTCATCTGGTAACTCAGAATAATCAACATTATCAATTTTATAATTATTTATAATTATGTGTGCAATATTATAATCTGAATAATATTTTTTTATTTGCTGCTTCGCTTCTTGAATTAAAAATAAAATATCATCTTGTCTTAATTTCAGTTCTTCAATTTTTTTAAATACAGAAATTGCAACAGAAATCGTTTTTGAACTATCTATCATCAAATCTATATTATCAATATATTCATTTGTGGATTTTTCTAGCGATGCAACAATTTTTTGAATATCTAATTTAAGATTAAATTGATCTGTATAAAAATTACTCTCAATAAAAAAAGGGTTGTTCTTGTCTTCTTCATTAAATGCACCTGCTCTTATTTTTGAAAAGCCACAGTCAATTATTGTTTGAAATTTTTTATCACTCATTACTTAGTAACTAAATGATTTTTTACTCTCAAATCAATAAATTTATTATCTTTAAAATTATCATTATCTATAAGTTTCTTAGATAAATTTAATGACGCTACAATATGTTCTTGTGGTAGCTTAATCAAAATATCGTTATCAGTTAAAATATCCCACCTTCCTGATGGAAAAAAATATAATGTTTTTAAATTTGAAAAAGAAAATATAGATTTTTCAATATTCTGTTTAAATGACAAAAAATGCTGAGAATTAAATTCACCAAAGATATATGGGAGTAATTCATTGTTACTTTTATCTTCAATTAATTTACCATTAGCACCTACTAGATATTGACCATTATTAGAAACTCGAGCAATAAATTTAGTTGGTTTAATTTCAATATTAAGTGTTGATGGGTAAATTTTTTTTATACTAAACTCTTGTATAATATTGTGTTTTTCTAAAATCTTTTTTATTTCATCTTTGTTAATGACAAATATACTTTTGTATAAAAGGTTATTAAGGTTATTTAAGATCTCTAAATTTTTTCTCTCAGAAAGACCTGTAATATTAATTTTACTTATTGATGAAGATAATTTTTTTTGATCGTTTATAAACTTTGCACTAGTAGTGCTTAAAATGAATAAAAATAATAAATAAATTATTATCTTATTTTTTTTACCTGTTGATTGATGCATCTTTTAGAATCCATTCAATTAATTTTATAAAGCTTATACCTTTATGTTTTGCTATCTCAGGGACCAATGAAAGTTTAGTCATTCCAGGCTGAGTATTTATCTCTAGTAAATAAAACTTCCCATTAAAAAATTTAAAGTCCGATCTCGTAACACCTTTACAGCCTATAATTTTATGAGCTTCTCTTGCTATGCTAGTAATTTTAGCTAGATTATTTTTGCTCAAATCTACAGGAATTAAGTGCTTGGTCTTAGCGCTAGAATTATATTTTGCCTCATAATCATAAAACTTTCTTTTAGGCTCAAGTTCAATTGCACCAAGTGCTTTATTATCCATTATTGCAACTTGGATTTCTCTACCTGGTATAAATTCCTCAATTAATATTTCATTATAACCTCTTAAAGCTTTTAGATTTTTTATTATATTGGTCTTGTCACAAATATATACATGAACGCTAGACCCTTCATTTATAGGTTTTGCTACTACAGGGAATTTTAATTTTTTTTCAATTAATTTTATAATATTAAGTTTATTTTTTTTATGATTAAATTTAATATATTTTGGAGTAAGTATTTTATTTTTTATAAAAATTTTTTTTGAAATTTCTTTATCCATTGCTATAGATGATGCAATTATACCTGAGTGTGTATATGGAATTTTTTTAGTCTCTAAAATCGTTTGAATGTATCCATCCTCACCAAATTGTCCATGTAGCGCATTAAAAATAACATCTGGTTTAAATAAAGTAATATTCTTTGATAGATTTTTATCAGGCTCACTAATTAAAACCTTATATCCATTTTTGATTAACTCTTTGGCAACTTGTTTTCCAGTATCTAAGCTAATTAGCCGTTCCTTGGATATACCACCAGATAATATTAAGATTTTTTTTTTCATTTTATTTTAAAATTTTAATTTCTTTTTCTAATACTATTCCAGTTTTTTTTTCCACACTTGTCTTAACAAATTCAATCAATTTATTCATATCTTCAAAGCTAGCATTATTTTTATTTACAAAAAAATTACAGTGCTTATTTGAAATGTGAGCATCTCCAAAGCTGGTATCTAGTGCTACAGATTCTTTTATCAATTCCCAAACTTTTTTATCAGTTTGATCAATTGGATTCTTGAATGTGCTGCCACTTGTTTTTAATTTTGTTGGTTGTGCATTATCTTTCTTTTCCTTTAATTCTAAGACTTCTTTTTCGATTTCTTCTTTATTTTTTCTTGATCCTTTAAACGATGCACTTAAAAAAATTAAGTCCTCTTTTAAATCATTACTTCGGTATTTGAATATAACTTTACTCGCTGGTATTGTTAAAACCTGTCCATTTTTATCAATTGCTTGGATTGATACTAGCACATCTTTAAACTCTTTATTAAAACATCCAGCATTCATCTTTAGTCCCCCACCTATAGTACCTGGTATGCATGCTAAAAATTCAAATCCACCTATTCCATTATTCAGTGCAAAATCAGAAAGCTTTTTATCAAGACAGGCACTGCCTGCTATTATGACATCATTTGGTAATATGGAGATATTGGAAAAATTTTTTCCTAACTTGATAACAACACCATCAAATTTTTCATCACTTATAAGAGTATTCGAGCCCGCACCTAAAATATGTACTTTTTCTTTTTCTCCAAATTTTTTTAAAAATAAAATTAAGTCAGGCAAACTATCTGGTCTAAAGTAAACTTTGGTTTGTCCACCAATATTAAACCAATTGCTCTTTTTTAAATCATAATCAAAGTGAATTTTACTACTAATTTCATTAGAAAATTTTCTTATTTCTTCAATGCTCATTAGATCAATTCTGGTAATTGTCTCATCCATGTTGAAATTGTACCTGCACCCATACCAACAACTATCTTTTTACCAAAAATAGTATTTTTAATAAATTTTGCTAATTGATACTGATCCTCAACCATAAACAGTTTTACTTTTGAATTTTTAATAATATCTTTTGCAAAATTATTATATTTAAAACCTAATTTTATTTTTTCTCCAGCTGTATATATAGGGCATAATATTACAACATCAGCTTTTTTAAATGATAAGCTAAATTCTTTTTTAAGATCTTTTAGTCTGGAAATTCTGTGTGGTTGAAATATGCAAATCACTTCTTCCTTCTTATAAGCAGCTCTCACACCATTTAACACTTCTCTAATTTCAGTTGGATGATGAGCATAATCATCATAAAAATTAGTTTCTCTATGTGTAAAAATTTTATTAAATCTTCTTTGAACACCCTTAAATTCTTTTAATCCTTTTTTGATAATATTTTGTGATATTCCAATTGTTAATGCCACAGCTACTGCTGCTGTAGAGTTTCTAATATTGTGAATTCCTAATAATGGTAATTTAATTTTTCTTATAGTTAAATTCTTTTTTCCTGGCAAATTTATAGCAAGATCATATTGAGAATATTCTTTTTCTTGTTTTATATTTTTAATACAGAAATGTGATTTATGGTCAATTCCATATGTATAATAATTCTTCATTTTTAATTTACTTAATAAATCTTTATTATTTTTGTCATCTATACAAATAAAAGACTTCCCAAACGAAGGGACTTTATTGATAAATTTAATAAATAATTCTTTAAGATCTTTCATTGAATTATAAAAATCCATATGCTCACGATCAATATTTGTTACTATAGAATAAGTTGGTGGCACATGTATGAAGCTACCATCTGACTCATCAGCTTCTAATATACACCAATCACTTTTACCTAGTTTTGCAGAATTTTTTATTGCATTAAGGACACCACCATTAATAATTGTTGGGTCCAATTTTGTCTTTGAAAATATTGAGGCTAATAGAGACGTAGTTGTTGTTTTTCCATGTGAACCTGTAACAACTATATTTTTTGTTAAAGAGACTATATTTGCCAACATCTCTCCTCTTTTATAAATAGGTAATTGTTTTAGTTTGGCTTCAATTAATTCAGGGTTATTATTTTTAATAGCTGATGAAATGACAACAATTGTTGCTTTTGCTATATTTTTTTTAGTATGACTAATTGTAATTTTGATCTTATCTTTTTTTAATCTTTCAATATTCTTATTTGCAAGGACGTCACTACCCTGGACATTAAACCCCATTCTTTTCATAATGAGTGCAAGGCCACTCATTCCAATACCCCCTATACCAACAAAATGTATAATTTCAGTTTTAGCTAATTCAATTTTCATTAATAACAGATATAATTTTCAGATTTATATTATTCCATGTGTTTTCATAGTTAAAATCTTTCATGTTCTTTTTTTTAGCAAGATATTCTTCTTTATTATCAATAATATTAATTAGTTTATCGAGTAATATTTTCTCATCTATTTCTTTTTGATTTAGCAACCAATTGAAGCCAAGTTTATTATAAAAATAAGCATTTTCAAATTGATGGTTATCTTTTGCTGTTGGCAAAGGTATTGCTAAATATGGAATCTCAGTAAAATTTAACTCAGCTAATGTTGATGCACCTGCTCTAGTAATGCATAAATCTGTTTTTTGCATAAAATTTATAACATCATCATTAAAATTGAATAATTCACAATTAATATTGTTATTTTCATAAATTTTTTTAAAACTTTCAAAGTTAATAGAACTAGTTTGTTGATAAATTTTTAGTTTATATTTTTTAGATAATTCAATAATTGTATTTTTAACTAAATCATCAAATATTTTAGCTCCTTGACTACCACCTATTATAAGTAAATTAATTGTATCTAATGAGTTATTACTATCCCTCTTATCATAAAAATTTTTTCTTAATAATGCTGGAATTACTTTAATTTTATTTTTAAATTTAATAGGAAATTTTTTGACATTATTAGAATAACAAAATATTTTTTGACAATAACTTATAAAGAACTTGTTTGATCTACCTAAAACCATATTTGGTTCAAATAACAGTAGCTTAATATTTAAAATTTTAGCACCTATGCATAGAGGTAGTGACATATATCCACCTGTCGAAATTAATATATTAATTTTATTTTTTCTTAAGAAAGAAATAGATTTGAAAATCAAAATTATCATTAAAAGAAAATCAAATGGCATTATTAGTAAATTTTTTGAAATTGGCCTTACATTAAATATCTTTAAATTGTACTCATCTTTGTTTAAAAATTTGACACCCCTAAAGTCAGATGTCATAGAAACATCAAAATTATGCTCTAAGTGTTTATATATTATAGTTGCAGGTATAACATGACCTCCTGATCCACCGGTGCTAATTAGTATTTTTTTATTCATCTAATCAATTTTTCTTTTTGTTAAATTTAAAATTATTCCAGATAATATAGAAACTCCTACAATTGAAGAACCCCCATAACTTAAAAATGGTAATGTCATTCCTGTTGTGGGAAATAGTCTTATATTCACCCCAAGATGTATTAATGCTTGAAAAATTATTAGACTTATTACTCCAGTTAGCACTAATTTAATTTTTTCACTTTTTTCTAAATAAATTTTTTTAAAAACAGAGTAAATAAAAAACAAAAATAAAATTAATAACAATATTATTGCAATAACACCAAACTCCTCAGAGATAACTGAAACTATATAATCAGTATGAGCCTCTGGAACTCTTGTTTTTAAGGTACCTTCTCCTATTCCTTTACCAAAAAACCCACCACTACTGATTGCTTCTATAGCCTTATCAGATTGAAAATTATGGGTTCCTCCATCAGGGTTAAAGAAAGAAAGAATACGACTTTTAATATAAATAAATTTTGGGATAAAAAAAACCACATATAACAGGCTTAAAATAGAAAAACTTATAAATAATAAAATGAATAATAGGTTTATGCCAGATACGAAAACTAATATTGCCCAAGATAAAAACACTAAAAGTGTTTGACCGATGTCAGGCTGCATTATTAATAGTAAGCCAGTTGGGATAATAGCAATAATAGTCAATAAATACTTGATATAAATATTATAATTTTTTTCACTACATAAAATTGTTGCTACAAAAATAATTATAAATGGTTTTAGTAATTCAATTGGTTGAAATTGAGGAAGAAAAAAAAGATTTAGCCATCTTTTTGATCCTTTAACTTCAGTACCAAAAATTGGCACTAAAAATAAAAAAAATAAAGTAATAAAAAAAAGATAAATAGAGAATTCTAAAAAGATTCTTTTCACTTAGAGAAGAGAAAAACACTAAAGTTACCAACCCAATGAAAATATAGGCCAAATGTTTAAAAAAGAAAAAATAATTATTTGTATCTAATTTATCAGAAGCAATTAATGAAGTTGAAACTAAAGAAAAAAATAAACCCAAACTAAATAAAAATATTATCAATAAAAAAATTGTTTTATCTATATTTTTCCACCAGTTATAATATATTGAGTTGAGTGAACTAATATTTATCATTTTATATAATTTTTTATAAGTTTATTAAAATATTTACCTCTTTCTTCAAAGTTTTTAAAACTATCAAATGATGCAGAGGCTGGACTAAAAAGAATTGTCTTTTTAATAAAATTATTTTCATTTTTAATATCTAAAAAAATCTTAGCAATTAAAGTCTTTAAATTTAAAAATGATTGAAACTCCATCTTATTTTTTAATTGATTAATAAAAAATTTTTGATTTTTTCCAAAAATATATAACTTGATCTTTTTACAATCATCTTTTTTAAGTAAAAATTTATCTCCCTTTTTAGGTAAACCACCTATTATCCAATAAATATTTTTTAATGATTTCAATAATTTTTCTGATGAAGAAAAGCTTGTTGCTTTAGAATCATTAATAACTTTTAAAAATTTAGAATTATGAATTATTTCTTGTCTAAAACTTAATCCTTTAAAATTTTTTAATGTTTTTAATAACAGATTATTTTTTAAATTTAATAGCTTTGAAACCTTCAGTACAAATGTCAAATTTTCTTTATTACCATCTGTATCAAAATAATGATTATCAATTTTTTTAATAAACTTATCGCTTGTATATTTTTCTATTTTCAGAATTGATGGTGCAAATTTTTTTTGCTTTAATTCTCTTTTAATATAAAAATTTTTTGTATTTAAAATTGCAATATCATTTTTAGATTGATTTTTTATTAATTTAAATTTAGCGCTTACATATTTATTTATAGTCTTGTGTCTTTCGAGGTGATCTGGTGCAATATTTAAGATTATAGATATATTTGTCTTAAATAACCTACTGTATTCTAGCTGATAAGATGAAGCCTCAATTACAAATAGAGTGTCTTTTTTGATCTTTTTTTCTAGTAAAATTGGATTACCTATATTGCCAACTAAACGAACATCTTTTTTTTGGTCTTTTAATATATCGTACAAAAGCTTAGCAGTAGTTGATTTTCCATTTGTACCTGTAATAGTTATTTTTTGATTAAAAGCATATCGACTATAAAAAATGTCTAAATCTGTATAAATTTTTTTATGATTTTTTTTTAAAAATTTACTTAATTTACACTTATTAATGTCTATTCCTGGACTAATTATAATACAGTCAAATTCCTTTTTAATTATTTCTTTGTATGTTGTGTGGGTATCTTTAATTTTTTTTTTAGTAATTATTCGATCATCAAATAAACTAATAACATTACTTTTTTTTAAAAAACTATAAGTGGATAGACCACTTTTACCTAGACCATAAATCAATATTCTTTTTTTAAAAAAGTTTTTTTCTAGATTTAACATTATCTAAGTTTTAATGTCGCTAATCCAATCATTGCTAAGATTATTGATATAATCCAAAATCTAATTACAACTGTTGATTCTGCCCAACCTTTTTTTTCAAAATGATGGTGTATAGGTGCCATTCTAAAAATTCTTTTACCTGTTAATTTGAATGAAAATACTTGAATTATAACTGACACAGCTTCTAGTACAAATAACCCACCTGTTATTGCTAAAACAATCTCATGTTTAGTAATAATACCAATTGCCCCTAAAGATCCACCTAATGCTAATGAGCCAGTGTCACCCATAAATATTTTAGCAGGTGGTGCATTAAACCATAAAAATCCTAAACAAGCTCCTATGATTGATCCACAAAAAACTGAAACTTCCCCCATACCTTCAAGATAGGGAATATTTAAATATTCTGAAAATACAATATTACCAGTTACGTAGCTAATAAATGCAAAACATGCTGCCACTAATATCACTGGCACTGTTGCTAAGCCATCTAAACCATCTGTTAAATTAACTGCATTAGAGGATCCAACAATTATAAAAATAGAAAATGGAATAAAAAACCATCCAAGATTAATAATTAAATTTTTAAAGAAAGGAAAATATAAGTTTGTAAGTTCAATATTTTGAGATAATTGAGTTAAACCAAAAATTCCAACAAAGGCTATTAAAATTTGAGAAATAATTTTAAATTTAAATGATACACCAGATGAATTTTTAAACTTAATTTTTTTATAATCATCATATGCACCTAATAGCCCAAACCCTGTAACAATAAATAACAAAAACCATATATGATAATTTGATAGATCACCCCAAAGTAATATTCCTGAAAATAGTCCAAGTAAAATTAAAACACCCCCCATTGTTGGTGTTCCAATTTTCTTAATTATATGTTCAGTAGGACCATCATCTCTTATTGGATTTAAGATTTTTCTTGCTGAAAAAAATTTAATAAAAGGAGTGCCTATTAATAAAACCACAAACATTGATGTAAACATTGCAAGCCCTGTTCTAAATGTTAAATACTTAAATACATTTAGAAAACTATATTGATCAATTAATTGAGTAATAAGACTATAAAGCATTAAACTTACCAGTTTTTAATTTGTTAACTAGATTGTTAAGTCCAGTAGAGTTTGAACCCTTAATCATTAAATAATCATTATTATTTAAATCATTTTTAATCAAATCAATTATTTTAGACTTATCTTTCAAAATGACCCCTCTACGGTGCTTATCAAGGTTTTTATAAGTATGTAAAATATGTTTGCCCACTACATTAATATTTTTAAGAGAAGTTTTGTTAATATCTTTACCAACCTCTAAGTGTAGCTTCTTTGAATAATTTCCTAACTCCAACATATCACCCAGTATTAATTTTTTTTTAGAGTTATCAATTTTTAATTCATCAAAATTTTTTATAGCAGACTTTAATGATAACGGATTAGAGTTATAACTTTCATCTACAATATAAATACTCTTTTTATTTAATTTAACTTTTGTTATATCTCCACGACCTTTTGTTATCTCATAATCAAAAAATATATTTTTATCTAATTTTTGTGTATCTTTAAAAATTGATATAATTGCAATTGCCGCTAATAAGTTTTTTAAATTATTTTCAAAAATTGATCTTACATAAAAATAAGTTTGTTTTTTATTAATATTTACAAATATTTTATATTTAGATTTTTCTTTAACTATTTTTTTTAAAAAAATATTTGCTGATTTATTTTTTAAACTAAATGTAAGAATATTTATGTTTTTTTTCTTAGCAATTTTTTTATGTAAATTATAAAATTTGTCATCTTGGTTTAAAACAAGATATCCATTTGTTTTTATATTATTAATAATTTCTGACTTTGCTAAAGCTACTTGATGAATATTTTTAAAATTCTTAATATGTGCATAGGAAATATTTGTAATAACACCAACATCAGGTTTGATAATTTTTGATAGATAATCAATCTCACCTTTTCTATCCATTCCAATTTCAAAAATACCAAATTCATCATTTTTTCTTAGATTAAATAAACTTAATGGTACTCCAAATTTATTATTAAAAGATTTTGGTGAATAAGTTACATTACTAATCTTACTTAAAGTTTTTCCTAACAATTCTTTAAGGGAGGTTTTTCCACAACTGCCTGTTATAGATATAATTTTACTAGATAAATTTTCTCTTAGTTTTGATGAGGCCTCTGTTAAAAGTTGTAACGTATCATCTACTATAATTTTTTTTTTAGATTTTTTTTGATTATTAGCTATTACTAATGATGCACCATTTTGGAAAGCTTCGTTAACATATAAATTTCCATCTTTATTATTTCCTTTTATTGCAAAGAATATGTCATTTTTATTTATTGTTTTAGAATTAATTGATGCATTGTTTATTTTTATATTTGGATTAATTTGAGGAGAGTTGCTAATCTCTTTTAAAATATTTATTTTAAGATTAGTTGAAAGAATTTTATTTTTTAATTTAATATTTTTTAGTATTTCTAATCTGTCAGAAAATTTATTTACAAACTTTCCATAATCTTGTGTCTGCTCATGACCTTTGCCTGCAATAACTAAGATATCACCAGTTTTTAAATCAAATATAGCCTTATGAATAGCTTTAGACCTGCTTGAAATCTCAAAAACTTTTGATTTATCAATGGTTTTTTTAATAGCTAATCTTATCTTTTTTGGATTTTCATCTCTTGGATTATCGTCAGTTAAATAAACTCTGTCACAGTATTGATTGGCTATTTTTCCCATCATGGGTCTCTTGTCTTTATCTCTATTACCACCACATCCAAATACAATGAAAATTCTTTTATTTTCAAATTGTTCTTTCAAATTAGACAAACAAGTATTTAATGCATCAGGTGTATGAGCATAATCTAAAATAACTTTTGATTTATTTTTTAAAGTTCCAATTTTTTCAAACCTACCACTTACTGATTTTACTCTTGAAGCTAATTTCACTATTTTATCAAATTTTAAATTACTTTTTTTAGCAGCAAGCATTGCCATAAATAAGTTTTTTAATTGAATTCTACCAATTAAATCTGTTTGCAATTTATAATTTTTTTGATTGTGTGTAATTTCAATTATTTGTTTATCATCTTTAAATTTATGTGAATAAATATCTATTCCATTATTACTTTTTGATAAAACCTGAAGATTAAATTTATTATTTAGTGATATTTTTTTTAAATTTTTATATTCTGGAATTTTACTATCAGTAATGATATTTCCTCTAGATTTTAATAACTTCTCAAATAGATACAATTTTGATTTAAGATAATCATTAAATGTTTTGTGATAATCTAAATGATCATGAGATAAATTTGTAAAAATTGCAGTATTAAATTTCAAGCCATCAAGTCTATTTTGCTTTAGTCCATGACTAGAAGCTTCCAATATAACATTGTCAATTCTTTGTTTTTTTAAATCATTTAATATTTTGCTTAATCCAATTGGATCTAATGTGGTATTAGAAACATTCTTTAAATTATTTTTTGTTCTAACTCCCAATGTTCCAATAGAAGCTACTTTTTTATTACTTAAGTTCAGTAGTTGAAAATAAAAATCTGCAATTGATGATTTTCCATTTGTTCCTGTTACAGCAATTAAATTTTTGGGTTTATTTTTTGTTATTTTATACGATAATTCTGATAATAATTTTCTAACATTTTTTGATCTTAAAAATAATACTTTATTTTTTATGCCTTCAAATTTTTGTTCAGAAATAATTATTTTTGCACCTTTTATAATTGCATGATCAATGAATTTATTTCCATCTGATTTTGTCCCTTTAATTGCAAAAAAAATATAATCCTTTTTACAATCTGCACTATTAAAACTAAGGCCAGCAAACCGATGATTTCGAAATTCTTTTTTAATATTTTTAAGGAAGTTGCCAATCAACATATAAGTATTAATTTTCCATATGTTTTGTGGCCAAAATAGGCCCAATTTTTTCTATGATTTTTCCAGCTACCTCAACAGATGTCCACCCTGCTGTATTAAATGGAGTTCCTTTGTATGAACCTTTTTTATTTTTATATTCATATACGTAATCTGATGATGTTTTTGGTTCATCGAGCAGAACTATCAGCACATATTTAGGGTTAGAAGCTGGAAAAATGCCTGCAAATGTATTAACTTTTGCTTTAGAATAGCCGCCTACTATTGTTTTTTGAGCAGTTCCAGTTTTTCCACCAACTTCGTAACCTTCAATGTTTACAAGTCCCGCTGTACCTTCTTTAGTAGTTACAATTTTTCTAAGTATCGGGTTTATTTTCTCTGAAATACCAGCTTTGATTATTCTTTTTTTTTGCTGATTATTTTTTAACTCACTTTTTATTAAGCTGGGCTCAACAGCAAAACCACCGTTTGATATTATTGCATAAGCTTTTGCCAGCTGTAGTGGAGTTGTAGTTATTCCATGCCCAAAAGACACAGTCGCAAGTTTACATTTTCCCCACTTAAATGGAATGGGCTCTCCAACCTCCTCTATGTCAAAATTTATTTTACTTAGGATTCCAATTTTTTCTAAAAAAGCTTTTAATTTAATAATTTCTAATTTTTGTCCAATTCTTACAGACCCTATGTTTCCAGACCTAATTAAAATTTGTTCTACAGTAAGATCAGATGGTATTTTGTTGTCATATTCAGATATGCTACTTTTTCCACATTGTAATCTTTTTTCTAAATTTAAAAATTCTGTGTCAGTATTAATTAAACCTTCCTCTAATCCAGCTGCTACTGTAAAAGTTTTAAATACAGAGCCTAATTCATACACTCCTTTTGTTGCTCTATTAATAAAGTTGAGATCTACTATCTTCTCTCTTTTATTAAGATCAAAATCTGGATATGAAACCATAGATATAATTTCTCCATTATTAACATTCATCAAAATTGCAGTACTACCTTTGCTTCTAAATATAGATTGAAACTTTACCAATTCTTCTCTAATTAAAAATTGTATGTCAGTATCTACTGTTAATTTAAGTGGTTCGTTTGTTTGTTTTAATTTTTCATTAAAAGATTTTTCAAGTCCTGATATACCTTTATTGTCATCATCTATTTGACCAATAATATGACTAAAGAGATTTTTTTGAGGATAAATTCTAGTTAATTTTTCTTCTGATTTAATTGATTTATCTCCAAGTAACATAATTTTTTCATAATTTTCAGAAGATATTTTTTTTTCAAAATAAAAGAATTTATTTTTTTCAAGTTTTTTAGTGATCTCTGTATAGTTTTTATCTGGGAATATTAACTGTAAATTAATTAAGAGTTTTTTTTTATCAATTACCTCAATAGGGTTAATACCAATATCTATCGACTTAACTGTTTTAACTAAATAATTTCCATTTCTATCAAGTATGTCTGCTCTATGGTTTTTATTTACAGTTAAGAATTTCTTGCTATCTTCTGCTTTTAACGAGCCTAAATGAAGCAATTGTATTGAATAAATTACTGAAATCATTAAGAAAACAAAAAAAATAAAGGCTATTCTATTAAACTGTATATCTAAATTAGTTTTACTTTTTTTATATGAAAATTCATTTTCATATTCTTCTAGAATAATATTTTTTTTATTATTCATTACTATTCTTGCTGATTAAGTCGTTTATTTCTAAAGTTTCATTATTTTCAATGATTTCTTTAATATTCATAATTTCAATTTTAATTAAATCTTTTTCAAAATATTGCGTCTGATACTGAACTAATTTTTCAGGAGAGCTCAAATAATTAAACTCAAGCAGTACATCTTCAAGTTCTGATTTTAAAGGTCTTATGTTTTCATTGATTGCAAAAATTTGATCTTCTATTTCTTTTGTAGAATTTTTAACAAGTGATGTGATCAGTATTAATACGAAAATAACAACTAAAACTAATTGTTTCATAGTTTTTTTGACAAATTCTCAATGTCAATTAAATGTTTAAATTTATCCAAGATATCTGTTTCAAAATCGAAAAAGTCTTCTTTTTTAATTACATAACGTAACTTGGCTGATCTAGAGGGTGGGTTTTCTCTAATTTCTTTATCACTTGGTACTATTGGTTTTTTTATAACAGATTTAAATAAATTTAATTTTTCTTCAGTTTTTGGCATATGTCTTGAGACACTTTTATTTTCAGATAAACTTTTAAAAAAGTATTTAACAATTTTATCTTCTAGCGAATGAAATGTTACAACTGCAATAACACCATCTTTTTTAACAACTTTAGCTGCATTAATTAATCCATAAATTAGTTCACTAATTTCTTTATTTACAAATATTCTTAATGCTTGGAAAATTTTAGTTGCACTATGTGTCTTATAATTTCTTTTTCTTTTCGAAGACTCTATAATTCTAACTAGCTCTTCTGTTGTGATTTCTCTTTTGGATCTGTCTTCAACAATATTGTGTGCTATTCTTTTACTGTCTACTTCATCACCAAAATATTTAAATATCTTTGTAAGCTCTTTTTCATCTAATTGATTAATTGCTTCTTTTGCTGAAAAATCATTTATACCCATTTTCATATTAAGTTCACCTATGCTATCAAATGAAAGACCTTTTTTTGGGTCTTTAATCTGATTCAATGAATACCCTAAATCAAAAATTACAGCTTTGATATTTTCATCCTTTAACTTTAGATTATTTAATTGACTAAATTTGATATTTTTAAATAACAGCCTATCTTCAAAACTATTTTGAAGTTCTTGAGCTTTTTTAAAACTCTCAGAATCTCTATCTATTGCAATTACTTTTGTTTCTGGAAAGTTTAGTATTTTTTTTGTATATCCGCCTTGACCAAATGTACAGTCAATAAATGTGCCACCATATTGAGGGGTAATAATGCTAATTATTTCACTTAGCATACCGG
>FUWD013181189.1_pt1 | contig 23279 bp, 28 predicted proteins | sample 1063281 | NCBI WGS metagenome assembly FUWD01 (sample SAMEA79048168, study PRJEB19326) | metagenome | biome: marine | reverse complement strand
ATTAAAGAGTCCAAAGCAAAACCAATTGCCGAAAAAGAAATAGTAAAACCCAAAGATAAAAAAGAGATAAAAACAAATACTGAAGTAAAGGATATTATTCCAAAGATTAAACCCCAAGAATTTAAAAATTTTACACCCGAGAGCAAGGGTCGTTTAGAAACAAAAACGCTTGATAATAAGGATTTTGAAATATCAAAAGTTGTCTTTGATTATGTCGATCGAAAGCAATGGAAACTAGCATTATCAGATGCACAAAAGATGCAAGATAAAACAATATTTGCGCTTGTAAATTGGATGTATTTAATAGATCCACAAAGTGGAGCAAGTTTCAATGAGTATTTTATATTTATAAAAAATAATAAAGATTGGCCTAGAATTAACCGGATAAAATATTTAGCAGAACATAAAATTAATTTTGATAATAATACACCCTCTTCAATAATTGAATATTTTACTAATAACCCTCCTTTAAGTGGTTTTGGAAAATTACGATTAGCAGAAGCATTCTTAGAAAATAATCAAGCTGAAAAATCTAAAAGTTTAGTAAAAGATGGATTTAAGGATGCTGAATTAAGTAAAAATGATCTAAGATATTTTTCAAAAATATTTAAAAAATTCTTAACCCAGGAAGACTTTGCATTAAGAGCAGATTATTTTGCATATGAAGCTAAATATCAAGATTTAAGAGATACAATTGGATACTTAAATCCTGATTATCAAAAATTATATAATGCAAGAGCTGCATTATTTACTAAAAGATCTGCGGATAATTTGATTGCTCAAGTACCTCAATATTTGAAAGAGGACCCAGGTTTAATTTACGATAGAATTAAATGGCGAAGAAAAAAAGCAAGATTTGATGATGCTTTAACTCTACTAAATCAAAGCGCATCGGACTCTTTAGAAAGAAATCAGTATCTAGCAAAAGAAAGATTATCCATTGCCAGAGATAAAATTCAAGATAAGGAATTTAAAACCGCATATGAAATTCTAAAAGATCATAGATTGAAAGAGGGTTCTGATTACGCTGAAATTGAATGGCATCTTGGCTGGTTAGCATTAAGTTTTATAAATCAACCGGATGCAGCTCTGGCTCATTTTTTAAGAATGAATGCAGCAGTTTCTTATCCAATCTCAAAAGCACGAGCTGCTTTTTGGATTGGAAGAACATATAAAAAATTAGGACAAGTAAATCAGGCAAATACTTGGTTTAAAACTGGTTCGCAATATGGAACAACTTTTTATGGTCAGTTGTCACATAAAGAAATAGATGAAAAGAAATTTTTAATAAATAATAGTTTCAAATTAAGTGAAGAAAAGTATGAAGAATTTAAAAAAACAACCCTCTAGCTAAATCTGTCATTATATTAAAAGAACTAAATAGGACTAAATATACGAAGGATATATTAAGACATCTTGGCGATGTTGATCAGAATAAAACTGCTGAAGAAATTTCAATGGCTGGGGTTCTAGCTCAAGAGATTGAAAGATATGATTTTGCAATACAAATCGCAAAAAACGCCTCATATAAAAATTTAAATTTATTAGAAATAAGTTATCCAGAAATTGAAATTCCAAAACAAATTAAGGATAAAAAATAATTGGATAGTTCAGTAATTCTAGCTTTAATAAGACAAGAAAGTGAATTTGATACATCTGCAACCTCTAGAGTTGGTGCAAAAGGATTAATGCAAATAATGCCAGCAACTGCAAGAGTACTTAGTAAGGTAACAAATATTGATTTTTCTAGGGAAAAATTAACTAGAGATAAAGATTATAATTTAGCACTTGGATCTTATTATATTTCAGATCTAGATGATCTTTTTGGATCCCAATATTTAGCATTTGCCGCTTACAATGCTGGTCCTAATCGGGTTGAAAAATGGATTAAAACTCATGGCGATCCTAGAAAAAAACAAATTGATGCCATCGATTTTATTGAACTTATACCATTTCATGAAACAAGAAATTATGTGCAAAGAGTGAGTGAAAATATTAACGTTTACGAGTATTTAAAAGATCCAGCTAACGCAACAAATAAAATTGAAAAAATTTTATATCGATAATTAGTTATTAATTTTTTTATAAGAATAAGAAAGTGCTGCAAAAACCATTGTGTAATTTAAATATGAAATAAAGAAAGAACAAAAATCAAAAAATGGTTTAATAAATTTATAAAATTCTTTAGAATTTTCTATAAAATAGACCTGAAATGAGAATATAAAATAAGTAGGCAAGATAAAAGTTAAAGAAATTATTAAAAAAAATTAAAAATAATTTTCCTGAATAATTATTAAATTCTTTACCACTAAAAATATTAATTCTTTGGTTTAATGATATTTTTCGGAAGAACTAATATTATTTTAAATGCTAAGTAAATTGTTGGAATTAATAGTAATACTAAGTATCTGCTATCGATACCAAATATTGTTATATTATTTTGATCTAAGAAAAATTTTAGGAGTACAGGACTTAATGCAAAAGAGGAGATTAAAGCACTATAAAAAAAATATTTAAAATTAGTATAATCAAATATTTTAAATAAAGAATTATATACAGTTTGGTTTAATAAAATATCTCTATGCGTTTTATAAGCAATAGTACTAATAACCAGCCCCATTAAGGAAAAGAAAATAAGAAAAGTAAATTTAGTTGCTATATTTTTTAAAACCAAAAAATATAACCCGTTAAAGATTATTGTAAGTAGTAATACTGTAAAGAAACTTTCGCTAAATATTTTTTTATATCTTTAAATGTGTAGAAGAATGACTCTTTGATTATTTCATTAATACTAAGATCATCTTTCATAATTTTGGCGGAGAGAGAGGGATTCGAACCCTCGATACGACTTTTCAATCGTATAACGGTTTAGCAAACCGCCGCCTTCAGCCTCTCGGCCATCTCTCCTAATTTTGATAATTTTTATAAATAAGGATATATCTGCTTTGATATATGACTACAACTCACTGGATTTACCTGATTGCTGCTGGACTTTTTGAAATTGGATGGCCTTTAGGATTTAAATTATCAGCAATACCATCTTATAAAATAATAGGACCAGTTATTGCCGTTGTATCAATGACAATAAGCGGTATTTTATTATGGCTTTCTCTTAAAGGAATATCTATCGGAACTGCTTATGCAGTTTGGACAGGAATTGGCGCTGCTGGAACTTTTATTATTGGGGTTGCTTTTTTTAATGATCCATCAATACTTTTAAGGTGGATTGGAGTGTCTTTAATAATTCTTGGCGTTATATTTCTTAAAGCTGCTTAATTTTTCTATTTTGGAGCATCGATTACTAAAACTTTAGAATTATCATTAGCTTTAATGGTAAATTGTTTAATATTTGAAATTTCAGCAGCATCACCTTTTTCCAAAATTTTATCATTTATAAGTATTTTTCCGTACGAACATAATAAGTATACTTGATGTTTAATATTATAATTAACTTCATTACTTTTGTTTATTTTTCCCCCAGAAATATAAGCATCTTGATAAATTCCTAGTGTTCCATCAATATAATTTTTTCCAAATCCAGAAATAAGAAGATTAAGATTATTTTTAACAGGATCTTTTGGAAATTCTTTTGCTTCCCATCTAGGTTTGACGCTAGTTTTATTTGGAATAATCCAAATTTGATAAATATTTGTTTCCTGATCCTCTAAATTATACTCTGAATGAATAACTCCTGAGCCTGCGCTCATAACTTGGATATCTCCAGCTTCAGTTCTACCTTTATTGCCTTGGTTATCTGTATGAGTTATTGCTCCAGATCTAACATAAGTAATAATTTCCATATCGTTATGTTGGTGAGGATCGAAACCTTTTTTAGCTTTAATAATATCGTCATTAATTACTCGAATTGAGCCAAAACCCATTCTTTTAGGATTAAAATACGATGCAAAACTGAAATGATGTTTTGCCTTTAACCATCCATGGTCAGCTCCGCCTAGGTCTTTGTACTTAATAACGTTAATCATTATTCTTTATGATTTTTGAGCTCTTTTACGTTCATGCTCTAATAAAAATCTCTTTCTTATACGAATAGATTTTGGTGTCACTTCAACCAGTTCATCATCATTAATAAACTGCAGCGAATATTCTAATGTCGTTTTAATAGGAGGCACAATCACCAATGCCTCATCAGCAGTAACTGATCTTACGTTAGATACTTTTTTTCCAATTAAAGGATTAACTACCAAATCATTGTCTCTATTATGTATTCCAATAACCTGACCTCCATAAACCTCATCGCCGTGAGATATAAAGAAACGGCCTCGATCTTGAAGGTGAAATATTGCATAAGTCACAGCTTTGCCTTGATCTTTTGAAATCAGAACTCCGTTATTTCTTTCACCCAATGCTTGATTAATTTTAGGACCATAATGATCGAAGGAGTGATACATTAATCCTGTGCCAGAAGTAGTTGATAAAAAATCAGAACGAAAACCAATTAAGCCTCTAGTTGGAATAATATAATCTAATCGAACTCTGCCTCTACTATCAGAGACCATATTTTTTAAATCTCCTTTTCTTTCACCAAGTTTTTCCATTATTTTACCTTGATGTTGTTCTTCAATATCTATGGTTAAAGCTTCAAAAGGTTCTTGATCTTGTCCGTCTACTTTTTTAATAATCACCTCAGGTCTAGAAATTGCAAGTTCATAACCTTCTCTTCTCATATTTTCTATTAAAATTGACAAATGAAGTTCCCCTCTACCTGACACTCTATATTTGTCTGGACTTTCAGTTTCTGTAACTCGTAGTGCAACGTTATGAATAAGTTCTTTATCTAATCTGTCTTTAATATTTCTCGTTGTAACATATTTACCTTCTTTGCCTGCAAATGGAGATGTATTCACTTGGAACGTCATACTTATTGTAGGTTCATCAACAATAAGTGGTGGAAGCGTTTCTACTTGTTTGGGATCACAAACAGTATCTGATATCTTAACTCCATCAATTCCGGAAAACATTATTATTTCTCCAGCTGATGCTTCTTGTTTTTCAACTCTTGCTAAACCTAAAAATCCTAAAATTTGTAAAATTTTTCCGTTTTAATTTTCCCATCTTTATTAATAATTGAAACATTGTCATTTACTTTTACAGCTCCTCTTTGAATTCTTCCAACTCCAATAACACCAACATAACTAGAGTAATCCAAAGCACTCACTTGCATTCTAAAGGGTCCTTCAAGATCTACTTTTGGGTGAGGAACATTATCAACAATGCATTGAAATAAAATACTCATATTATGATCAGCTTTTTTTGGCTCTTTTGCTGCCCAGCCTTGAATTGCTGAAGTATAAACGATTGGAAAATCTAATTGCTCTGAAGTTGCGCCTAATTTATCAAATAAATCAAAAGTTTGATCTAAAGCCCAGTCTGGTCTTGCTCCATCTCTATCTACCTTATTAATTACTACAATAGGACGTAGTCCAAGTTTTAAAGCTTTTGATGTTACAAATCTTGTTTGTGGCATTGGTCCATCCACCGCATCAACAAGTAGCAAAACAGAATCTACCATAGAAAGGCCTCGCTCAACTTCACCGCCAAAATCAGCGTGACCCGGTGTATCAATAATATTTATTTGATAACCGTTCCAAGTTAAGGAAGTATTTTTTGCAAGAATTGTAATACCTCTTTCTTTTTCAATCTCATTAGAGTCCATGATACGCTCTTGTGCCATTTCTGACGCTTTTAAAGTTCCAGAGTCCCTCAGTAACTTGTCTAATAGCGTTGTTTTTCCGTGATCTACGTGAGCAATAATTGCAATGTTACGAATTTTTTTAATATCTATAGCCATGAAGAGTGACTATCTAAACTAGAATTGTATTTATTCAACTAAAATGTCGAGATTTTAGTCCTCATCAGAAAAGTAAATTCTTTGATTTAGTTGTTTTCTAGAGTTCTCAAATTTTTTTCTATGTTTTATACTTTGATTATGTGTTCTCTTTCTCCATAATCTAAATGAACTTGCGGTTAAGTTTTTTCTCATTATTTTTATAACATCAGATTCAGATCGTCCGGTTTTTTCTTTAATATCCTCAAAAGTAATTCGGTCTGCCCAAGCGGCCCAAATTATCCAAGAAATAGAATTTTTTTCCTGAGGTTCTGGATTTGAAGTTCGTGTTATAGGTCGAAGACCTTTTTTCATTTATTTATGTGACTTTAAAAAGCTAATCATAGTATTTGAATCACTCACATCAAATTTACCATCTTCATCAACAAACATTTTCTCTATTATTTTATTCTTAACATAAATTGAATATCTTTTTGAACGCTGACCCATGCCAGATGCTGACCGATCTGAAAGCATTCCCATAGCTTTAGTAAATTCTAAATTTGCATCGGGTAACATCTTAACTTTTTTAAGATCTAGATTTTTTGCCCAAGCTTTCAATACGAAGGGGTCATTAGCACTTAAACAATAAACTTCATCAATGCCTAATTTTTTAATTTCATCATAATTTAGTTCATAACCTGGCAAATGATAATCATTACAGGTTGGGGTGAACGCTCCAGGAACAGCAAATAAAACTATAACTTTATCTTTAAAAATATCATCTGATGTTATTTTAATAAACTCTTTTTCGGGACGGATTACAAATTTAACATCTGGAATTTGTTTGCTCATACTGAAGCTGTTTGTAATGAATTTGATTTTAATCTACCATTCAACTTTTGTGAAGCTCTCATTCTAAATCTATTTTTTTGTTCATCAGTTAATTTATCAAAACAATTTGGACAACTTACGCCTTTTTCATATTTTGGTGAGTGAATATCTTTTTTTTAATTGGTATTCTGCAGCCTGAACAGACTAAATAATTTCCTTTTTTTGAATTATGAAGAACAGTTATCCTTTCATCAAATACAAAACATTCGCCCTTCCATAGAGAATTTTTTTCAGGAACTTTATTTAGATAATTTAAAATACCGCCCTTTAATTGATAAACATTCTTAAATCCTCTTTTGAATAAATAGCTTGCAGCTTTTTCACAACGGATTCCGCCTGTGCAAAACATTGCAATTTTTTTATTCTTATCACTTGAAAGTTTCTCAAAATACTCTGGAAATTTTCTAAAGTTACTAATTTTCGGATTTATCGCATTTGTAAAAGTACCAACCTCACTTTCAAAGGATTTTCTTACATCAACAACAATCACGTCATTTGATAATATTAATTTATTCCAATCCTTAGGTTCAATTCTGTTCTGAAATTTATATTTACTATCATTAAATAATTCATTTAATGGAACAACTTCATTTTTAATTTTAATCTTTACTTTTTTAAAAGGAATAAAATCAACTTCACTCTCATTAATATTATCAAACTCTGTAAATAAAAATTTTTCTTTTAAAAATTTAATTAACAAATCAACATTAGATTGTTTTCCCGAAATGCTGCCGTTAATTCCCTCTAATGAAAAAATAATGCTACCTTTTAGCTTGTTATCAATGAGAAATTTTTTAAAAGTAAATTTATTATCAATGGGATTTTTGATTCTTACAAATTTATAAAAACTTATTAACTTCAACATTTTATAATTTTCTGCAAATTGTCATGCCATCTGCAATTGGCAATATCATACTCTCGGTTCCTTTAAAATCCTTAACAAATCTATTAAATTCTCTAATAGAAATTGTCTGATCATCACTAATATTTGGATCAATAATCTTCCCTTTCCAAAGGGTATTATCGATAATGATAATTCCGTCTTTTTCTAAAAGCTCAAGTGATTTTAAAAAATAATTTTTATAATTTTTTTTATCGGCATCAATAAAGATTAAATCAAAGATTTTATCCTGATTAATAAATTCTTCCATTGTCTCCAATGCTGGAGCTAAAATAAAATCAATTTTTTTGCCAGCACTATGTTTATTCCAATATTTTTTAGCAACATCTGTATTTATTTTATCAATATCTAGGCTAACAATTGATCCATTCTCGGGAAGTGCTAAGGCCATTGTCAAAGCGCTGTAACCTGTAAAAGTTCCAATCTCTAAACAATTTTGAATATTTGAACTTTTGATAATAAATTGGAGTAAAGCTCCTTGGTCTGGACTAATTTGCATTATTGCAGAATTACCAAGATTTTTTTCTGTATATTCTCTAATTTCTTTTTGCAAAGGATGTTCATTAACGCCAAAAGAAAAAAGATACTTTTCTAGTTCAGGAGAATTTTCGGCGAACTTAAACACTTTATGAAAGTTTTTTCTTTAAAATATCATTAACTAAGGCAGGATTTGCTTTGCCCTTTGACTCTTTAATTACGGATCCAACAAAAAATCCAAATAGTTTATCTTTGCCAGATTTATATTCTGTCACTTTATCGGAGTTATCTTTTAATACTTTTTCAATAATTTTTTCTAATTCGCCAACATTGCTTTCTTGAACAAGTCCCTTCTCTTCAACAATAACTTTCGGATCTCTATGATCATTAACCATTAATTCGAAAATATCTTTAGCAATTCTTCCAGAAATCGTATTGTTTTTTATTAATTGGATTAATTTTGATAAATTTTTAGATGAAATTGGAGTTTCTTTTATGGATTTTCCAATTTTATTTAAAGCAGCAAACAAATCACCAATTACCCAATTAATTGCAAGTTTGACATCAGAATTTTTTGCAACATCTTCGAAATAATCAGAAGTATCTTTATCCGATATTAAAACACCAGCCTCATAGTTTGAAAGCTTATAATCCTTAATTAATCGTTCTTTTTTATCATCTGGCAACTCTGGTAATTTTTTCTTAATTTCATCAACAAAAGATTGATCAAATTTTAGTGGTGGAAGATCTGGATCTGGAAAATATCTATAATCATGCGCATCTTCTTTACTGCGCATCTGTCGTGTTTCATTTTTTTTGTATCAAACAATCTTGTTTCTTGATCAATTTTTTTACCCTCTTCCAGTAATTCTACCTGTCTTTTGGCTTCATATTGAATAGCTTGTTGCATAAACTTTATTGAATTCACATTTTTAATTTCACAACGTGTGCCAAAATCTTTGCTGCCTATTTTTCTAACAGATACATTCACATCTGCTCTAAGTGAACCCTCTTCCATATTTCCATCACAAGTGCCTAAATAACGCATAATAGATCTTAATTTTTTAATATATTCAGCAACCTCTTCTGGTGATCTTAAATCTGGCTTACTTACAATTTCCATTAACGCAACGCCTGATCTATTTAAATCAATAAAAGTCTTTATTGGATCTTGATCATGCAAACTTTTTCCAGCATCTTGCTCTAAATGGAGTCTTTCAATTCCAATTTTTTTAGTCCCATAAGGCATATCAAGAATTACTTCTCCTTCGCCAACAATTGGATGTTTGAATTGAGAAATTTGATAACCTTGAGGTAAGTCTGCATAAAAATAATTTTTTCTATCAAATACTGAAAGTAAATTGATTTTAGCTTTTAATCCAAGTCCTGTTCTTACTGCTTGTTCAACACAAAATTTATTTATTACAGGTAACATTCCTGGCATAGCTGCATCAATTAAGCTTACTTGTGAATTTGGTTCTGAGCCAAATTGAGTTGAAGAAGATGAGAATAATTTCGCATTGGAACTTACTTGAGCATGAACCTCAAGTCCAATTACAACTTCCCATTTTCCCGTTTCTCCAGAAATATAATAATTAAATTCTTTATCGCTCATTACATCCACCAATCTTTTACTTGTGATTTAAAATTAACTTGCTGTTCTATAGAATAAGCGGTGTTCAATAATGTTTGTTCATCAAAAGATTTTCCAAACAATTGTAATGCCAAAGGTAGTCCGTCCTTATTATATTTTATTGGCAACGATATTGCAGGAAGACCTGCTAAGTTTGCAGTTACCGTAAATATATCATTTAAATACATTGCAATTGGATCGTCTGTATTTTTTCCAAATTTAAAAGCTGGCGTTGGTGTTGTTGGTGTTAAAATTACATCTACATCTTTATAAGCATTATCAAAATCCATTTTGATTAAATTTCTAACCTTTTGCGCTTTTAAATAGTAAGCATCATAATAACCTGATGATAAAACATAAGTGCCAATCATAATTCTTCTTTTAACTTCTGTTCCAAAACCTTTCGATCTAGTATTTTCATACATCTCAGTTAAATCTTTTCCCTCTGCTCTAAATCCATATCTCACACCATCATATCTTGCTAAATTTGATGAAGCTTCAGCTGGTGCAATAATATAATAGGTAGGTAGAGCATATTTTGTATGTGGTAATGAAATATCTTTAATAATTGCACCATTATCTTTTAAAATTTTAATTCCCTCTTGCCATAAATCATCCACTTCCTTTGGCATATTATCAACACGGTATTCTTTAGGAACACCAACCTTTAACCCTTTAACATTATTTTTAATTGAATTTAGAAATGCACTCTTGGGTTTTTTTGCTGATGTTGAATCTTTTTCATCATAACCTGAAATAACATCAAGCATTAAGGCAGCATCTTTTACATCTTTTGTCATCGGCCCTGCTTGATCTAGGGAAGATGCAAAGGCAACTATTCCCCACCTAGAACAACGACCATAAGTAGGCTTTAAACCGACAATGCCTGTGAATGCGGCTGGTTGACGAATACTTCCACCAGTATCTGTTCCAACGGTGGCACTTGTCAAATCAGCAGCAGTTGCACTGGCACAACCTCCTGAAGACCCTCCTGGAACAAGATTTTCATTATTTAAACGATATGGATTTAAAACATTTCCAAAATTACTAGTCTCATTCGATGAGCCCATTGCAAATTCATCCGAGTTTAATTTTCCAATTAAAATTGCATCTTCATTCCAAAGTTTTTCTGTAACAGTCGATTCATAAGTTGGAATAAAGTTTGATAAAATTTTACTTGAAGCGGTTGTTTTTAAATTTTTTGTACAAAATAAGTCTTTAACAGCAATCGGGGCTCCAACTAAAGCTTTGTCAAATTTTTTATTAGTATCTATTTTTTTTGCTTTACTAAGAGCGTTTTCTAAATCCTTAGTATTAAAACAATTTAATTTATCTGATTTTTCTATTCTTTTAACATAAGCGCCAACTAACTCTGTCGCGCTACATTTTTTTTCTTTAACGTGCTTTATACATTCAACTAAAGTTAATTTCGTAAGATCGGTCATATCTATTCGATAACCTTTGGAACAATATAATAATTAGAATTTTTTTCAGGCGCGTTTATTAAAATTTCATCTTTTTCGTTAATTTTTTTAATCTCATCCTTACTCATAGTAAGCGGTTGATCAGAGACTGAAGCTATAGGAAGAATTTTATCAGTATTAAGTTCTTTTAACTGTTCAACAAATTTTAAAATAGAATTTAAATCTTTTTCAAGTCTATCAGTTTCCTCTTTAGTCACTGATATCCTTGCTAGCTTTGATATTTTCTTAATAGTATCTTTGTTAATTGACATTAGACTTAATGGTAAATCCAGCTAAATTAACATTTTAATGAAAACTTACAACCTATTAGAGAACGATAAATTTGCAGAAACTATAAATAAACAATCTAGATTAATTGGAATTGATCACGGGAAAAAAAATATAGGTATCTCTATTTGCGATGAAAATCATAATATAGCAACTCCTTTAACTACAATTGAATTTACACAACTAAAATTTTTTATAATTGAAATAAGAAATATAATAAAAGAAAATAATGTTCAGGGTATTGTAGTTGGCAACCCTATAAATATGGACGGCTCACTTGGTCCAAGGGCTCAGTCAGCTAAAGATTTTTCTAAAAGTTTAACTGAACAACTTTCTATTCCAGTAACACTCTGGGATGAAAGACTCTCAAGCGAAGGAGCTTATAAAGGTATGTCAGAATTATCTATTAATGTAACAAAGAAGCAGAAAAAACTAGATGAAAATTCTGCTGCTTTTATTTTGCAAGGTTTTATTGATTATTATAGATATCAAACAAAATAAGTGTTTAAGATTTAATGCTTGCAAGCTTTATGGTTTGCAAGTATAGAGTTGCTTTTAATGGCTATACAAAAAGAAGCTGTTAAATTCAGACACAAACACCTCTTAGGCATACAATCCCTATCCATTCCTGAAGTTAATTTTATTCTTGATGAGTCAATGCAATTTGTTGACTTTAACAAAAGAGAACAAAAAAAATTAAATATTTTAACTGGCAAAACTCAAATTAATTTATTTTTTGAATCCTCTACTAGAACTTTAAGCTCATTCGAACTTGCTGGAAAAAGATTAGGAGCTGATGTGATGAATATGAATGTTTCAAATTCAGCAATCAAAAAAGGTGAAACTTTAATTGATACAGCGATGACCCTGAATGCCATGCATCCTGATGTTTTAATTATAAGACATCAAGATTCTGGAGCTGCAAATCTTTTAGCGCAAAAAGTAAATTGTTCAGTCATTAATGCGGGTGATGGCTGGAGAGAACATCCAACTCAGGCATTACTTGATGCGCTTACGATCAGAATTAAAAAAGGGAGAATTGATGGTTTAAGGATTTCAATTTGTGGCGACATAATGCACTCAAGAGTTGCACGATCAAATATTTACTTACTTAATATGTTAGGAGCTGAAGTTAGGGTGATAGCTCCGCCAACTTTAATGCCAAAAAATATTGAAAGCCTTGGTGTAAAGGCATTCACTGATATGAATAAAGGCCTTGAGGGATCTGACATCGTTATGATGCTACGACTTCAAACCGAACGTATGCAAGGATCCTATGTTCCATCAACTAGAGAATATTATGAATTTTACGGTCTAGATTATAAAAAAATTACTAAAGCTCATCCAAATGCACTGATTATGCATCCAGGTCCCATGAATAGAGGCGTTGAAATTGACACGACTTTAGCAGATGACATCAACCGAAGCATTATCAAAGAGCAAGTTGAAATGGGAGTTGCAGTTAGAATGGCTTGTTTAAAAATTATCTGTGGAAATAAAAAATGAAACTTTTAATTAATACCAGAATAATAGATCCCCAAAATAATATTGATGAAGTGGGTGGTATTTTAATTGATGAAAATGGAAAAATAAAAGCGGTAGGAAAAAAAGTTACCAAGGAAAATGCTCCAAAAGATTGTAAGATTATAGATTGTAAAGGTAATATTTCGATACCAGGTATCGTCGATATGAGAGTATTTGTGGGAGAGCCTGGCTTTGAATATAAAGAAAATTTTAGAACTTTAAGCGAAGCTGCTTTATCAGGCGGGGTAACTTCTGTTGTAACAATGCCAAATACTATGCCTGTTATTGACAATGGCTCTATATTAGATTTCACCAAAAGAAGAGCAAAAGACAAGTCACAAATTAAAATCTATCCCCTTGCAACTCTTACAAAAAATCTTGAAGGTAATGAAATGTCAGAGTTTGGTTTGCTTGGAATTATTGGTGCAATTGGTTTTACAGATGGAATTAAGTGCGTCCAGAACAATAGGGTGATGGACAAAATATTTAATTATTCAAAAAACTTAAACAGCTTAATTATTCAATTTCCTCAAGACAACGAACTATCAGCTGATGGTGCAATTAATGAAGGCGATATATCTACAAGATTAGGATTAAAAGGAATCCCGGATATTGCCGAAAAAATTATCATAGAAAGAGATTTAAGTTTATTAGAACTTTATAAAAACAGATACCATATATCAACTATATCCTCAAAAACATCGCTTCCAGTAATTGAAACTTATAAAAAAAAGGGATTAGAATTTACAACTGGCGTTTCAATAAATAATTTATCATTAAATGAAAACGATATTGGAGATTTTAGAACTTTCTTAAAATTATCCCCTCCCCTTAGAACTGAAAATGATCGTCTAGCTTTAATTGATGCTATTAAAAATGGGTTAATAGATGTTATTGTTTCAGATCATAAACCAGAAGATGAAGAGTCGAAACGTTTGCCATTTCAACAAGCAGCAACTGGAGCTTCAGGAATTGAAACTTTATTGTCTCTAACATTAGAACTTTATCACAATCAATCTTGTGAACTCAAAACACTTATAAAGACGCTAACTTGTAATCCTGCAAAAATATTAAATATCAATGCTGGAAATTTATCAATTGGAGCCGACGCTGATATAGCAGTTGTTAATCTTGATAAGCCTTGGGTTATTGAAAAAGAAAAAATTAAATCAAAATCAAAAAATACAGCAATAGAGAAAAGAAAAATGCAAGGAAAGGTTGAAAAAACTTTTATTAACGGAAATTTAGTTTTTGAGGCTTAATGGACTTACTTATAGTCACTCTCTACTCTTATATATTAGGCTCTATACCTTTTGGGTTAATTCTTACAAAATTTGCAGGTTTAGGCGATATAAGAAAAGTTGGATCTGGGAACATTGGCGCAACTAATGTCTTAAGAACTGGAAATAAAGTTATTGCAGCACTAACTCTTCTCCTCGACGGACTTAAAGGAACTTTAACTGTTTTGTTAACAATTCAATATTTTAACGAACTTACTTACTACGCAGCTGTAATTGTTTTTCTTGCTCATATTTTTCCTATATGGCTAAAATTTAAAGGAGGCAAAGGAGTTGCGACATTTATTGGAAGTTTATTGGTAATTAATTTTTATTTGTCTACCGTTTTTATTGCAGCCTGGTTAATTATGCTTTCAATTTTTAGAATATCAGCAGTATCCGCATTGTTAGGATATTTAGTTATAACTGTAACTGCTTTTATTTTCTTTGATCAAAAAATGTTTTTATTAATTTTCTTTTACTTTATAACTTCAATTTTCACACACAGACAAAATATTGCTTCCTTAATAAAAGATAATTTCTAAGCAATTATAGACTTTTTCGTATATTTTTTTTCGAAATTTGACAAAGGTCAAAAATTTTGACAGTTCTTCCTTCATTACTGAAAACTTATGAATTTAGTTATCGTTGAAAGTCCAGCAAAAGCAAAAACAATTAATAAATATTTAGGCTCTGATTATAAGGTCTTAGCAAGCTATGGTCACGTTAGGGATCTTCCTTCAAAAAATGGTTCTGTCGATACAGAGCATGATTTTAAAATGATCTGGGAAATTGATCCTGGTTCAAAAAAACATTTAAAAGAAATCACTGATTATGCAATCGATGCTGATAGAATTATTTTAGCAACAGACCCAGATCGCGAAGGCGAAGCTATTGCTTGGCATTTAAAATGTATTTTAGAAGAAAACAAAAAAATTAAAGATAAAAAATTTGAAAGAGTTGTGTTTAATGAAATTACTAAAAAAGCAGTTGAGAATGGTATTAGTAATCCAAGGGACATTAATCCTGAATTAGTTAATGCATATATGGCAAGACGAGCGTTAGATTATTTAGTTGGATTTAATATTTCCCCTATTCTTTGGACTAAGCTTCCAGGCTCTAAATCCGCTGGCAGAGTTCAGTCTGTTGCTCTTAGACTTATTGTGGATAGAGAGCATGATATTGAATTATTTAAACCACAAGAATATTGGACTTTTGCATGTACTTTTTTAACTCAACAAAAAAAGAATTAAATGCAAGACTTTATGCCTTTAAAGGAAATAAAATTGAGAAATTTTCATTTAAAAATGAACAGGAAATTAAAAATGTTTTAGAGCAAATAAAAAAAGAAAGCTTTAGTATTGCAAGTATTGATAAGAAACCATACCGAAGAAGTCCCTACGCACCTTTTACAACCTCTACTATGCAACAAGAAGCTTCAAAAAAATTAGGCTTTTCAGCTTCAAGAACAATGCAAATTGCACAAAGACTTTATCAAGGGATAGATTTTGAAGGAGATACTGTTGGCTTAATTACTTACATGAGAACTGACGGAACTAACATTTCTCAAGATGCCATTAAAGAATGCAGAAATTATATAGATAAGGAGATTGGTAAAAAATACTTACCAAGTGAAGCTAGAAATTATTCAGGAAAAAAAGCAAAGAACGCCCAAGAGGCACATGAAGCAATTAGACCCACTGATATTTTAAGAACACCTGAAAAAATGAGATCTATTTTAGATAAAGATCAGGCAAGATTATATGAGCTTATTTGGAATAGAACGCTTGCCTCCCAAATGGAAAATGCTGAGTATGAAAGATGTACTTTGGAGATATTAAATGTTTCAAAATCTATCACTTTTAGAGCAACAGGATCTGTTCAAGTATTTGATGGTTTTTTAAAATTATACCAAGACGTAAAAGAAGAAGATGAGGTTGATAAAGATGAAGAAAATGACCAAAAAATATTACCAGAAGTGAAAATAAATGAAAAATTAGAAAATCCAAAATTCAATACTGAGCAACATTTTACTGAGCCGCCCCCAAGGTTTTCTGAGGCAAGTTTAGTTAAAAAATTAGAGGAACTAGGAATAGGAAGACCCTCCACTTACGCTAGTATTATTTCAGTATTATCAGCCAGAAACTACGTAGAACTTATAACAAAACGATTTATCCCAACAGATAGAGGTAAGTTAATAACAGCTTTCTTAGATAAATTATTTACCAAATATGTTGATTACAATTTTACTGCAACACTTGAGGATAGCTTAGATGAAATTACAACAGGGAAAATTGAATACCTTAAAGTTTTAGAGAATTTTTGGAAAGAATTTTACAAAAATATTAATGAGGTAAAAGAATTAAGAACAAGAGCTGTGCTTGATTTATTAAATGAAAGCTTAGGAGATATTATTTTTGATAAAGACGTAGATGGAAAAATCTCTAAAAAATGTAAAAACTGTAGTAATGGTGAACTTAGTTTAAAGAATGGAAGATTTGGAGCATTTATTGGTTGCTCAAACTACCCAGAATGTAAATTTACAAGACCCTTATCAAGAGCAAAAGCAGCTGAACAGGATTTTCTTGCTGAACCAAAAATGTTTGGAGAAACTGATAATAAAGAAAAGATAGTTTTAAAAAAAGGAAGATTCGGCCCTTATTTGCAAATTGGAAATGATGAAAAAAATCTTAGAAATGTATCTATACCTAAAGGTATCTCTTTAGATTCATTAGACTTAGATAAATGTAAATTTTTAGCATCGCTTCCAAAAGTGCTTGGTCAATATCCAGAAAACTCACAGGATATTACTTTAAATGTTGGAAGATTTGGACCTTATGTAAAATGTGAAAATAAATCTGCTTCTTTGGAAAATCCTGAAGACATATTTTCTTTAGGACTAAATAGAGCAATAACTTTAATTGCTGAAGCAAAACCAGGTAGAAGAACTTCAAATGAAATTAAAAATCTTGGTGAGCACCCTGAAGATAAAAAACCTGTTAAGATTATGAAAGGTCAATATGGGCCTTATATTAAATATAAAACAATAAATGCTACAATTCCTGATGACAAAGACCCTGAAAATATCTCTATGGAAGAAGCTTTAGTACTCATTGCAGCAAGAATTGCCTATGATGAATCTAAGGGTGGTAAAAAAAATAAAAAGAAAAGTAAAAAAAAGAAAGTAAAGATGAATAAAATTGAAGAAATTTTAAAAAAATTAAATATTAATATACCAACTCCTCCTAAGCCAATTGGTAATTATGCTGCTTTTAGTAAACATGAAAAACTTATTTTTATATCAGGACAGTTACCTATTACAGCTGATGGAAAAATAATAACTGGTAAAGTTATCAAAGAAGTATCTTTAGAACAGGCGCAAAAAGCTGCTGAAATTTCAGTTTTAAATGCTCTTGGTCAGTTAAAGAATGCATGCAATGGTGACCTTAATAAGGTGAAAAGTTGCATTCGAATAAGTGGATATGTAAATTGTTTAGACAATTTTTTAGATCACCCAAAAGTAATTAATGGAGCATCAGACTTAATAGCAAAAATATTTTCAATAAATCTTCACTCTAGAATTGCAATTGGTTGCAATTCTTTGCCTTTAAATGCCTGCGTTGAAATTGAAAGTATCTTCGAGATTAATTAAGCTTTTATTTTAACTTTAACTTTATATTCAATTAAAATTTTATCTAAAATTTTTTGCTCTATTTTAGACAATACATGCTCAGATTCTTTATATTCATTTGACAATTTTCGAATAAATTCATTTAGATAATCTTTTCCTTTTGCCGTTTCCAAGTCGTTATAAAGAGAATTTAATTCTTTAGTTTTGCTTATATGTAAGTTTTTATAATTGTTTTCACTAGGATAAATAATAATATTTTTTTGAATACTTGCTATTTCAATTGCAAGTTTTGACAATTTTTCTTCTATTTTTTTTGTCTTGTTTGAAAATAAACCAAACATAATTATTGTACTGTTTTACCAACTGTTTTTTTCGTTGCTTTTTCAATCTTATTAATTTCAAAAACAAGAATATCGTTTTTAACATCAACTAAAACATGCCCACCGTTTACTAATTTTCCATGAATGAGTTCATCTGCCAAAGGTTTTTTAATTTTTTCATCAATAACTCTATTTAATGGTCTAGCCCCCATTTTTTCATCAAATCCTAACTTAGAAATTAAGTTGCTGGCTTTATCAGTTAAATTAATAATAACATCTCTTTCTCCCAACTGAGTTTCAAGTTCTATTACAAATTTTTCAACAATTTTTTTAATAGTATCTTTATTTAAAACATTAAATTGAACAATAGAATCTAATCTATTTCTAAATTCAGGTGAAAATATTTTATTTATAGATTCTAAGTCTCCATCTTTATTAACACTTTTATTAAATCCTATCTGAGATTTTTGCAAATCCTCTGCTCCTGCATTAGTTGTCATAATTAAAATAATATTTCTAAAATCTATTTTTTTACCATTTTGATCGGTTAATTTTCCATAATCCATAATTTGTAGTAACACATTATAAACATCTGGATGGGCCTTCTCTATTTCATCTATTAAAAGAACTGCGTAAGGATTTTTATCTACTTTCTCAGAAAGCAATCCTCCTTGGTCAAAACCTACATATCCTGGAGGTGCGCCTATTAATTTTGAAACTGAATGTCTTTCCATATACTCCGACATATCAAATCGAATAAGTTCGATACCAAGAACTTTTGCGAGTTGTTTTGCAAGTTCGGTTTTTCCAACTCCTGTTTGGCCTGAAAACATATAGTTTCCAATAGTACGATTACTATCCCTTAAGCCAGATCTTGATAATTTAATAGAAGACACAAGACTATCTATTGCAAAATCTTGTCCAAAAATAACTCTTTTTAAATTTTTATCTAAGTCTTTTAAATACATTCTGTCATTTACTGAGATATTTTTTTCTGGAATTTTTGTAATTTGAGAAACTATTCTTTCGATGTCTTCAATATCTAATATTTTTTTCCTCTGATTTTCAGATTTTAAAACTTCTGAAGAACCCAATTCATCAATAATATCTATAGATTTATCTGGTAGCTTTTTGTTACCAATATATTTACTTGATAAATCCACAGACGCTTTGATTGCAGCATCAGTAAATTTAACATTATGAAATTTTTCATATTTTGATCTAATTCCATACATAATTTTATAAGCCTCATCTATTGTGGGCTCTGGCACATCAATTTTTTGAAATCTTCTTTGCAAAGCTCTGTCTTTTTCAAAAAATAATCTATACTCATTATAAGTTGTTGATCCAATACATCTTATATTTCCTGCTTGTAAAGCAGGCTTAAGCATATTAGAGGCATCCATTGAGCTTCCAGATGTTGACCCTGCTCCTACTAATGTATGAATTTCGTCAATAAATAAAATATAGTTTTTATTTTTTCTATTTCCTTAATAATTAATTTAAGACGCTCCTCAAAGTCTCCTCTGTACCTAGTTCCAGCAATTAACGTACCCATATCTAGAGAAAAAACTACATGAGATTTTAAAACCTCAGGTACTTCATTGTTATAAATTTTTAACGCAAGTCCTTCAACAATTGCTGTTTTTCCAACTCCCGGGTCTCCTACTAATAATGGATTATTTTTAGTTCTTCTGCATAAAATTTGAGCTAAGCGGTCGACTTCAACTGTTCTTCCAATTAAACGATCTATTTTATTTTGTTCAGCTTTTTTATTTAAATTAACACAATAGGCCTCTAAAGGAGAATTGGTTGCTGCTTTATTATTATTTTGCGATGTAGAGCTATCGAAAGAACCTCCATAGGAGAAATTATCAACTTTTGTAATTCCATGAGAAATAAAATTAACAACATCGTAACGTGTAACTTCCTGTTCTTGTAAAAAGAATGTGGCATGACTTTCTCTTTCAGCAAACAAAGCAACTAATATATTAGCTCCTGTAACTTCATTTTTTCCTGAAGACTGAACATGAACAATTGATCTTTGAATAACTCTTTGAAAACTTGCTGTTGGCTGAGGTTCTAATTTACTATCTGAGGTAACTATATTATCTAGCTCATTATCAATATAAAATTCTAGATTTTCATTTAACAAATCAACGTCTACGTTACATGCTTTCATGACATTACGAGCATCAGTTTCATCTGTTAAAGCAAGTAGTAAATGTTCTAGAGTTACATACTGATGTTTTTTTCAGTTGCAAATTTAAAGGCTTGGGAAATTGCCTGCTCTAAAGATTTTGTAAATGTAGCCATTTAATTAGATTTTTTCATAATACATTTTAAAGGATACTGATTTTGTTTTGCAAAATTTATAACCTGCATAACTTTAGTCTCAGCAACTTCATATGGATAAACCCCGCAAACAGCACTACCTTCATTATGAATTTTAAGCATAATTTTATTAGCTGTTAACTTAGTCATATTAAAAAATAATTGTAAAACTTTAACAACAAATTCCATAGTTGTAAAATCATCATTTAAAAGAATAACTTCATAAAAATTAGGTTTTTAATTTTAGTCTGAGTCTTATTTTTTTTAACTTTATAAGTAATTTAGGCATTTACTGTTCTGCCGATGGAATAATATGTAATGTTATTTTTATTAATAAATGTCTCATTATCATATAAATTTCTTAAATCATATATAATGACTTTTTTATTATTATTCTTAATCTTAGAAAAATTTAAATTTTTAAATTCATCCCACTCTGTGTGAATAATAATTAAGTCAACTTTTTTAGCAGCTAAATACAAATCGTCATAATATTTTACGTTTTTATGTTTATCTAAAACATCTTTACATCCCGTTGGCTCATAATAATTAATTTTTGCCCCCTTTTTAGTAAATTTAGATATTAAATTAATTGCCGAAGAATCTCTTAAATCATCAGTGTTAGCTTTAAATGTAACTCCTAAAAAACAAATGATCTTATTTTTAATCTTATGCCGTAAAATTTTATAGATATTATTTTCAATATCTTCTTTTCTTTTCTCATTAAAATTAATAACTGAATTAATGATAGATAGAGGTGAATTATAATTCTTTCCAACTTTTGCTAAAGCCTTGGTATCTTTTGGAAAACAAGATCCACCGTACGCTGGTCCTGCCCTTAAAAATCTCGAACCAATTCTCTTATCAAGTCCAATTCCAAGAGCAACATCATCAATATTGACGTTAACTTTTTCACATAAATTTGCAATTTCATTGATAAAACTTATTTTAGTAGCCAGAAAAGCATTAGATGCATATTTTATAAGTTCCGCTGCTCGTCTCGAACAAGAAACAAAAGCTGCTCCTTTGTTAATTATTGGCCGATATAACTCATTAAATACTTTTATAACTCTTTTATCATTTGCGCCAATAACTACACGATCAGGATACTTAAAATCTTTTATAGCTTCTCCTTCTCTTAAAAACTCTGGGTTAGATATAATTGTAAATAATCCTTTTTCTTATTTTTATTTAAAATTTTTTCAATTTTATCTCCAGTACCAATAGGCACGGTAGATTTTGTAACTATTATTTTATGAGATTTTACTCTTTTTGAAATTAATCGAGCGACAGAAAATACTTGTGAAAGATCTGCTGAAACTCCATCTTTTGCTGTTGGCGTTCCCACAGCTATAAAAACAATATCTGATTTTTTAATAGAGCTAATCAAATCATCCGAGAAACTAAGCCTACCTGCGTCTAAGTTTTTTTTACTAACTCAGATAAACCAGGTTCAAATATTGGAATATCACCATTTTCAAGTCGTGATAATTTTTCTTTATCTTTATCAATGCAGATAACACTGTTACCAAGATCAGAGAAACAAACGCCTGATACCAAGCCAACATAACCTGTTCCAACAAAACAAATTTTCATATTAGAATTTTTTTAATGAATTATTATACCCATTAACAGTACCGCAGTCTAAATATGTTCCAGAAAATATATGTCCTACAAATTTACTATCATTATAAATTAAATGTTTCATAGCATCAGTAATCTGAACTTCTCCTAAGGATCCTTTTTTAGTATTTTGTAACGAAGTAAATATTTTTCTAGGCAGAATATATCTTCCTATAATTGCATAATTGGATGGAGAATTTTTTAAACTAGGTTTTTCAACTAAGCTACTTACAAGTAAATTACTATTAATTTTTTTAGAATACTTAATAATACCATATCTCGATACTTCAGAATTTTTTACTTTTTTAGAAGCTATAACAGAAGAATGATATTTATTATGAATATGAATCATTTTTTTTGAACAATTTTCTCTAATAATTATATCGTCTGGCAAAACTAAAAGAAAAAACTTTTCTTTAATTGCGGATTTTGCTGCCAATACTGCATCACCTAGACCTTTTGGAGATTTTTGATAAATAAATTCAATTTTATTCTTGTAACGATCTAAAATTTTAAGTCTCTTAATAGATTTATTATCTTTCTTTTTTTAAATAATTTATTAAATAAGTATCAGGATATAGATAATCTTTTATAATTGTTTTTTTTAGAGATAACTAGAATTATTTTTTAATGCCCGCCTCTAAACATTCATCCAAAACGTATTCTAAAATAGTTTTATTCCCAAAGGGTAACAGTTCTTTTGGAAGTATTTTGCTAAATGGTAGAAGTCTTGTACCTAAACCAGCTAATGGTATTATCGCTTCTTTTATCATTAAATATTATATTCAATTTCTTAAATGAAAATAATTAAAACAGCAAATAAAATAGCTTCTGAGTTACTAAATAAAAAAAAATTGGCTTTATCCCAACTATGGGATGCTTACATGAAGGTCATGTTTCGTTAATAAGAAAATCAAAAAAGAAAAAATTATTAACTGTAGTAAGTATATTTATAAATCCACTTCAATTTAACAATAAAAAGGATTTTAAAAAATACCCCAAAACTATTTTAAATGACTTAAAAATTTGTAAAAAAAATAAAGTAGACTACGTATACTTACCTCAAAAAAAAGAAATTTATCCAGAAAAAAAAATTATTATTAAAAATAAAGTACATTTTTTCAAAAAA
>FUWD013232649.1_pt1 | contig 23284 bp, 57 predicted proteins | sample 1063281 | NCBI WGS metagenome assembly FUWD01 (sample SAMEA79048168, study PRJEB19326) | metagenome | biome: marine | reverse complement strand
TCTATACTATCTACATAATCATATCCGTTTAGGAGGACGATTCCAAAAATATTAGTCTCACAAAGAACCACACATATCTTAGACATCTTGCATTTATATAAACCCTCTATATGAGAAATAGAAAATCCTAACTCTTCATAAAATTCATCAGTTAATCTAGTATCATAAAGAGAAAGGATCTTTTCTTTTCATTGGAGCATCTTCATCACTATGTAATTGGAGTATTATTGATACTATTGGTTTGGGAACTGAATCATTTGGCCTCCAACCTGAATCATTAATATACATATCTAAAACAGAATCACTTATAGGTAAGAGAATATCTTTAATGTAGTCTTTATCTATATTAGTAGATTCATTAATATCCTTATAGTTATAATAGTCTTTTATCCATTTCATATATGAGTATATATTAATAATATAAGTAAGGAAAAGAATAAGAAAAGAGTAAGAAAACCTTTGAAAATTAGTGGAAGTAAGGAAAGAGTCGTTTTTTAGTACCGGTTGTTTGGGGATGTACTAAAAAACTCGGGTAAATTAGTACATTTATGTGTTAAAAATGTTTATTTTTTTAACATCCTATCTGGGACTCTCTTTCAGTACTTTATAGTATATGCATCAGTACCATCCTAAAAGACCCACCAGCCTCACCCCAGATGTACCCAGCTTCATTCTAAACCATTCTACTGACTCAGAAAAATTCTAAGTTCTTTGAAAAAAATTTTTTGTGCTTTTTCCGCCTTTGCTTCCAACTTTTTCCGCCACCATTATATAAATAGTATGAATAATATTCCAGATAAGATTATTGACGAATTGGACGGGCACAAACGCTTTGAATTTTCAGACATAGACGAAGATAGTTTTAACCACGTCATTGGGAGCTTCTTTAAAATTACCGCTAACGTTTAGTATAAACCCTCGTTTTAATGGGGTTTATATATTGTTGTAAGTAGTATGAATAACTAAAATTTATAAAAATGATAATAGATACAAAAAAAAAACAAACAAGACACCAAAAGACCAATGGGAAGAAGTAGTGTTGAATATTGGGATAAAGTGTGTGATGAACTAAATGGCTTATAACTAGACTAAATGTTTGGTAACGAATACTAATATGAAACGTAAAATTATGGATAAGAAAGTAAAAATTGAATTAGATGAATACTGTTATAATTGTGGTGATGGTTGTTGCACTAATTACGGAACTACGACAACGGTGAACGGCAAAGAATTAGATTTACATAACCAAGATGTAGCAACGATATTGCGACAAGTATTAACAGAACTAGGATATGAAGCAGAGATTATTGAAACTTACAACGGTGAATAATTTTATGTTTTAGTACGGATTTAAAAGATAAAATTATGATATACTGCATAGAAGAAAAGCACTATCCAAAAAAAGATAGTTGTAGAAGTGAAGAGTTAATTTATAAGGATTAAAACGATTTTGAATGGAGGATTTATAGAGTTGAAAATGGTTTTATGGTCAAATACTTTGGTGATAAGTATTTTAGTGAGAAGTGGTTTATTTGCGAAGTGAGAAGTAAGGAAATCTACATAAACAATACTAACTGTTTATTTATAAAAGATACATCTTTTGATACTTTTTATTTAATTAGAGAAATTATAAAAGAAGGTTTTACTGATGACATTTGGGAAACATTTAGAGGTATGTTTGAGGAGAGATTGATGAAGGAATATTAGAAAGCGAACAGGCTTAGTATTAATGCTAATGACAAGGCTACCACATCTTGATCGCCTAAGGGCGGTTTAGTCCGTTGGCCATGAAGCGTTGCTTTAAATACGCTAAAACTTCTAAATAAATACTAAAATGGAAAACGCAAAACAAACTGAATACCAACCACACGCAAGCAATGCTTTTATAGCTGATGTTATGCTTTCGTGCCCTTGTTGTGGAGGTGAGCCTGAACTAAATTTTATAGGCAACCCACACACTAAGAGTAGAAAGGTAACTATCAAATGTAAGAAATGTAGATTGCAGCGAACCGATGGTGCAATAAGAAACGATGCTGAATGGTGCGCTAAAGTTGCAATTAAGCACTGGAATGAAAGGCATGAAGCATAACGGATAACATATAAAATAAGTAACGATGAAAGAAAAACAGATTATTGAGGTATTAGAAAATCTTGTAAACAAAGAGATAACCTTCGAGGAAGAACGAGATAAGTTATTTGTTTTATATGGTGTTATGCCCCGTTTTTTCGTGGATTTAAGAAGCGGATGCGGGGCAGTTAGAGATAGATTACACCCCGATTTTGATGCGGACTATCAAGGATTACATAATGATACTATTGATGTGATTGAATATAAACACGGCTTCCAAAATAGTGAAATTAATAGTTGGGATATGAAACAAGAAGATATAAACTTCTTAAATGAGCGATGTGCTTCTTTAAATGGAGATAGCAGGCAATAAGCTACTTGGTAGAGCAGTAGAGTGTGGTTATTGGGACCTAGTCCCTGAATAATGTTTTTACAACTATTACAATATCTTTTTTCGAATTTCATTTAATATTTTTATTTTCTCCAAAAATCAAGTTGTAATTTTCCTCAAATATTTTATCCAAGGCTTCTTTGTCTATATCTAGTTTTTCTACTATATCACTATACATGAAATAACCAAACTTTAGTTCTTGTAAGTAGTTTTCGCAGTAGAGACCATCTTTACTTTGAGTACACATACTAGCAGGACAACAACCATCTTCTCCACAACCACTACAAATTTTACAGTAAATATCAGTATTATCCATTATCCCAAGCTTTTTCTAAGTGATTAATTGTATTAGGTATTAGTTGATCATTAAAAAAGCAATCAATATCCGTTCGATCATAATAATGAACTGAAGAAATTCTTTTATATTCATCTATCCATACCTCACCTAGATAATTCATAAAGGCTTGTCCTTCTCTAATATAATTATCTTTTTTAGGTAGTATAGTTGTATGCCACCTAGTCATAAAATCTCTATATGTTAATGTTGGCTTATTCATCTATTAAAGATACGGAATTAAATCAAGAACACCAAATAAAAAGTGGAGTATATTTTTTTATATAGAGGCGTGTTGGAGTCTACTCTTTCGGAAGGTTGTCTTCCAGACCCATCATTAAAAGTATCTAACTCTTTGATAGTATAAAGATACGGATAAATTTTTAAATAACCTAGTTAAAAAGAAAAAAAAGAATAAGGAAGTTTCCAATTATTAATCCAAGTGATATGAGTAACATGATCCACCAACAATTCTTACATGGTTTTGTTGGTTTCCAATTATAATCATATGGCATTTTTGTATGTAGATTGAGTTTCATAATTTTATTTGTATTGTGATATATCATAATTCCATTTATTTAATGTGCATACATAGTCGGAATCTATTGTTAGTTCACCACTAAACAATTCATTAAATAATAATTTATATTTATTATCTGCTTCTTTCCTTGTATTAAATTTAATTACTTTCATATTTATATAATCAAAGATACAAAAAATTCTTCATATTTACATCATAAAAATATAATATATATTATTAAGAAATAAAAATTAAATATGTGTTTAAAAAAATTTAACGAATTTGGTAAAAATCAAAATAAAATAAACGAATCAACCGAGGATAAGCCTATGGTTAAAAATCAGTTAGAAAATATGATAGAGAATATCAATGAGTTCTTAGGCTACTTACCTCTTGGAGGAAGACCTGCCAGCTTGGGTCCAAGATAAAGTTTCAGTTTCTAATCATAGCATGGAAGCCATTGCAAATTGGGCTAGTATACAATCTGATGAGACAACAGGGGATATGTATTTAGAAAAAAAGAAAAATTCTCCTACTGATAAAAAATTATGGAATAAAGCACTCAATTTAGCCAAAGGAACTAAACATGGTGGTTCTTCTTCTGTTCGTGTAGACGGCGAGTCTTATGATGCACCTAATGATGGAAAAGGATTTGAAAAATACCCAAGCGCTTATGCAAATTCATATGCTGCTAAAATGTATAAAAAATGGGGAGGTTCTTGGAAATTAGATGAGGACCTAAGAGATTGGCATGACGAAAAATGGGTAAGAGTTGATACTTCTGGTAATATAACTGGTGAATGTGGATCTATGAAAGATAAAGATAAACCATCTAGGTGCTTACCAGAAAAGAAAGCTAAGAAAATGAATAAAAAAGATAGGGCTGCGACAGCAAGAAAAAAGAAAGCAAAAGGAAAAGACCAACAATTTGTCAGTAATACTAAAAAAGCAAAAGTAACTAATAAGGATAGAAAAAAAGCAAGAAGTTAGTTAGAAAACAATTCAGAAGACTTTTTAAACACATATACGGAGAAAGGGTTAAATAACCTAGCTTTTTTAGTACTTATATACAAATCAATATTAATCCAGATCCCAAGCAATGATTTTATTTCCCATTCTTCTTAATTTTTTATATTTTTTAATTAATTCTTTCATAATTATTTTTTATCTATTTCTAAGTCACTCAAGTAATGGTCTATTATCTATACGCACTACTTGAACCCAGGGCACCGATAATCGTATGCCTGGTATCGTATCTAACTCAACGACTCCTGTTATGTAGTTTCTTGAAAATGTGTTGTGGTGTGTATCATTATACGTTATACATGAAAAGTAAAACATAATGATGGTGAAAGATATTGCGATGAATGGTAAGAAATTCTTCATTACTTATTTATTGTTATGAACGGGTACTCATTCTCTGTGTCGTATGCGTATGTCATTAGTAAGTTCTCAATATCCCTTGATGAATTAATAACATAGTTACCACGGCCATGCCAATTAATAAAAGTTACTAATCCTTCTGGATTAAAACTAACTAACTTACAATTCAATACTCTTGTATTTGTAGAAATACAAATTTGAGTAGGCCGTAAATCAATTATATCAACACTGATTATGATAGGGTTAAAAAAGAACCAACCCTTTTCATCTAATTCTTTTTAGTTTTATTCTTGCAATCATGTATATTGTTTTCCATATTCTTTCCATATTCATTTTTTTTATTTTAAAACTTCTTTAATTCTTTTATCTCTATAATACTCCACATCAATAGATATCCATATTTTATGAACCCATTCGAATTGGCTACGAACCGGATATACAAGACAGAGGTTGCGATCATGTTCGAGATAGAAATGATCACCATTCTTATTGGCTTTAATAATTATTTCTTTTTTATAAAATATGTATTCATTTTTGTTTATTCTATGAATAACATGTTGCCCTTCTTTAAACAAATTATCTTTGTTCTTTTCTTGGCTCATAAAACTTAATACTTTCATGATATAAAGATACGGAAAAAGGGTTAAAAAATGAAACTTTTTTAGTACTTAAACTTTGCATATAAAGATAATATAAATCATATGGAGAAAATACTATTAGAAATATACGAAAGACTTGACACAAGACAAAGAGCCAGATTTGACCGGAGCTATAACCGATTCAAACAGAAAGAGAAGTTAGAATTAATTTCTAAGAGGAAAGAGATCATTGAGGATTTAAAGTCCATAGTTAATGATGATGGTGAGCCTTTCTTTGATAGCCAATGGCTCTCTGATACTATCTTGGGAAATAAATAAGATATGATAGATTTAAGATTGGGTGATTGCCTTGAAATAATGAAAACCATCGAAGATAATAGTATAGATTTTATTTGTTGTGACTTACCTTACGGTAGTACTGCTAATAAATGGGATGATGCACTAGATTTTGAGTTAATGTGGATTGAGTATAAAAGAATAATAAAAGATGATGGTGCTATTGCTTTATTCGGCACAGGATTATTTGCGTATAAACTCGCATTGAGTAATGAGAAAATGTATAAGTATGAAATAATATGGCACAAAAGTAAAAGTGGTAGTGCCTTTACGGCTAAATATAGACCAATAGCAAAGCATGAAAACATTTTAATATTTGGTAAAGGTAGGGTTAAATATAACCCTCAATTAGTAGAAGGTGAGCCTTATTATAGGAAAAGAAAGGCCAATAAAGGCAATAAACCAAATAACCATAAATTAGGTGTTGTTGGTGAAAGTGAAACAAAAAATGATGGGTTTAGGTATCCTAGTACGGTACAATTCTTTCAACAAAAATGGCGTAGGCAAGACCAAGTACATAGTACTCAAAAGCCGGTTGAACTAATGGAATGGTTAATAGAATCTTATTCAAATGAAAACGACACCATTTTAGATAATACAATGGGTAGTGGAACAACTATGGTGGCGTGTAAAAACCTAAATAGAAACGGAATAGGAATAGAAAAAGACAAACATTATTATGACATTGCAGTAAGGCGTGTAGGCTTATGATCAGTTGTATTTTTCTTAGTCATTTCCTTTATAGTTTTTGTGTTCTAATCTTTAAACACACCTTCATCATCTACATATTTTATATAACATCCAGGGGGAGTAGTCACTTGTGATTTAAGAAGGGCATTTGGTGAAACTATCTTAGCCCTCATAGCCACAATTCCCGTGCCTATATTTATATTAAAGACAACTCTATCTCCTATTTTAAATTCCATCTAATATATCTTCTATCTTCTTATTTCTATAATATTCTATATCTATGGATAAATTGTTTGGATAAACCCAATTTCGATTACCTCCTAGTTCCTCCTCACCAATATACCTTAGTTTAATATAATCGCCATTAGGAGCATATTCTACTATGTCCATTATTTCGGCTCTATAATTGACTGTTACCGCATCAATATTAGCCAATATATTATTTATAACCCTATCACCAACTTTAAACATCCAATATTTCCTTTATTCTTTTATTACGATAAAACTCCTTATCTAAGATTATAGAATCTTCAGTTATCCATACACCATAAGTATTATCGGTTTGTGATAAAAAATCGATGTATATTGATCGATTTCTACTGAATTCGCATCTACCCAATAGCCCGGTTTTTCATCAGTATCATATTCTATTTTAAACCCCATCTAATATCTCCTTTATTTTATTATCGTGTTGGAGTCTACTCTTCGGATAACTTTATCCAGACCCATCAAGAGGAGCTATTGGCTCTTTGATAGTATAAAGATACGGAGAAAAGGTTAAAAAACCTAACTTTTTTTAGATAATTCCGAATAAATCATCAACCCAAATATAGGAATTAATATTAAACTTGAGCTAGTAATTTCATTTGTAATTAAATAATATTATAAATATAATCAAATAGAGCTAAACTAAAAAAATTAAAACCCTTTATAAGGCTCTGCTCCTACCAGCCACCTAACCATAAAAAAGGGACCGATAAGTCCCTTTCATTAAATTTAATAAACAGAAGTATTACCAATCATCATTACTAACAGATTTCTTTTTAAACCTAAGCGAGGAAACATATAAACTAAGTGATAGAGATGTTGTTGCTCCGAATATTCCAGATGCATATTTCACATCGTTAGAAGTTAGAAGTATAGCAGTTCCTGATGCGATTCCAATTAAAGCAATACTTAAGGCGGATATTTCTAAATTATACGCTTTTTTTTGGTATTTTATCATATAATTTATTCTATCTTGTAGTTCTTTTATATCATCTTTTGGTAAATCTATTCTGTGATTAGATAAAGTATTACTAAATAGTAAATTATTCTCATATAATAAAAGGTAATTTTTAAAAACTTTATAATTAATTTCTACACTGTCCATAGCATTACGGTAATACCAATATCCAAATTCTGAATCTAATTTATAATCTCCAACAATTAATGTATCTATATACATATTATTATTTTTGATATTTCTAACCACAGTGTAGTCTAATATAACATAAGGCTCTATAGAAATTTTAATAGTCTTATCTATTAAAATAGTCGTATCTAGTTCATTAAAACTATAGATTTGAGATTTTACTAGACTAGCAATGTCTCCAGAATTAAACTTATGTGTTTTCTGTGAATATACTAGAGTACTAAACAATAGCATAGTAATAAATAATAATTTTTTCATAATAAATTTTTGTTTTAGGTTAATTAAATAATATTATAAAGATACGGAATTTAATCTATACTACCAAGTATTTGATTCAAATTCACCAGTTTCGGTATTCCATAAATAATTTCCATCATGTCCGGATGATATAAATACGCCATTGAAAAAATAAGACCCTCTTAGTATTCTAAATCTAATTCCAAATCCTTATAAGGAACATAAATATTATCTAGTTCCTTAGAGTCTATAATTCTAATAACTTTATCAGATAACTCAACACAATAATAGGCATCAGAGTTTATATATGATATGGTATCTATCACACCACTTATATGTGTAGTGGATCCTCTTTGGCTATACCAAGACAACTCTCTGTGGCCCAGTTTGAATATTACTTTATCTCCTACTTTAAACTTCACCTAATATATCATTTATTTTTTTATCACGATAATATCCCTTATCAATAGATAGATATTTTTTAATTACCCATTCATCAGAATAAGATTTATCAATATGTTTTATTTTTATATATTGATAGCCGTTTATTATAACACCATTAATTTCGACTATTTTCGACTCTCTTTTGTTAAATTTTGATTTGTATATGGTTCTATCTCCTATTTTAAAATCCATCTATATTTTTATGGTTTGAATTCAATAAAGATACGGAATTTTAAAAAAAAATTCAAAAAATTAATATATAAATAAAATAAAGATTAAACATGAGTATATTAAGTGATTTGATAGCATCAAATATAATAGATAATGACGAAGGGTTAATAACACACAATAAAATAAGTTAAATAAAAAATAAATAAAATATGAGTAAGAAATTTTCAATAGATGAGTGGGTAGAAAAAGAAAGAACCCAACGACTTGATGAGGCGAAAGCGAAAGAGCTCAAATTTTTAAAAATGAGAGAAAGGCAACAAAAGCATATGAGAAATATGAGAATGTATGAGAAGGTAGGTATACCAGCTCCCGGTGCCGCTGCTGGAGCTGGTGCTGGAGGTAGAAAAAATGGCTCTACTTATATGGATGATGATTATGTAGATAATGATTACGTTGAATAAAAAATAAATAATTACAATGACAAAGAAGAAAGAAAAATACACAGAAGAAGAAAAGAAAGCACTATTAGCTAAGTTTGTTAAAAGATGGTTTAAAAAAATAAAAAAATAAAATGGCTTTAATAAAAAGAGGAACAAAAGGATCCAAATTAACACACCAAGAATTAGATGGTAATTTCGATTTTTTAAATGAGAAAACCCTATATGAAGGAGAATTAGACATAAAAATACTAGCAGATCCACAAAATCCACCCAATGGATTCGATAATATTTTAATGGTTCCTATTTCTTCACTTATTGGTAAGGGAGTGGATTTTAAGGGCACGTTAGTTGAGAATGAACAATTAGCCGATTCTTCTGCTTTTGGAAATCCCGATGGATTTCCCGATGATATGTTGATTACTACAAAAGTTTATATGGGTGCTTTTAATATTGCTCCACTTCTTGGCTTATCTGGCGGAGAGGAAATTTGGAGTTCTTTGGATTATACAGAATTTTCAATTACTGATGTGGCTGGTGGCACAGTTATTTTGTTCGAAGTTCACATGGAGGGTAGTGAAGCAGAAGATGTTTATAGTTTTGATCTTAATCGAGGATCTAATGAAAGGCATAGATTTAGATTATCCGATATTAAATGGACCGAGTATTTAATTCCATCTGATGAATTAATATTTGTTTCTGATACAGGTGTGGCTAATTCACAAGGTAGTAGATATGGCGGTGGTGGGAGTTCTGCCGTAGTTAACGGAACAATTGGTTATTATATAGAATCGGCCATTACTGGTCCAGGAGAAATCGCATTTAAAGTTTCTTCTAATACAACAAGTGACTTCAATGATATTTCTTGGGAAATTGGATTAGATGGCGCAACTTCATCAGGTAATCTTACGAGTCTTGATCCAAATAATTCAGTATCATCAGAGACAGTTACTTTAAATTTAGCATCCAATAGTATTAGTGATGATACTTGGTATGTATTAAAGGTTATAGATGATTCTGAATTTGGAACTATAGAGCAAAAAATACTTTTTAAAACTGAAGCTACTTCATCAGGAACTTATCAAAATTGGGTTGCTCCATCATCTACTTTAGAAGGCGCTTCAACAACAGATTTTGCAGTTGCTCCTATTACATATAAACCTAAGATTCCTTCTCCGAGTAATCCTTATAGATTAGTTGTAGAACAATATGATGGAAATAATAACCTTATACTTCATGCTGAAAATGTAGATGATACATTGGGTGATCCAATAAGTTTGGGTATGATAAGACCAGAAACGTCATTTATTAGAAATGGGTTTCAAGAGAGTATTAGAATATCATTTATTGAGTATATTGATACATCATCAGAATATGGGACACCTCCTTGGATGGCTGGTATTCACCCGACATATGAAGGATTTATATTATTTGCACAATAATCATTTATTCAATATATCATCTATTCTTTTATTTCGATAGAACTCTTTATCTATATCAATAGAATCTAATTCTACCCACTCTAATGCTGTCCACTCGATACCATCTGGGGTATGATCTATATACACATGATTAGTACTTAATTCTTTTATTATGGCCTTTTTCTTGACTTGTTTATCTCCTAACCAATGTAGTTTGTGTATAACTCTATCTCCTACTTTGAATTCCATAAGATTTGATTTATTTTTTTATTTCGATAGTATTGTGTATTAATAGTTAGTGTGTCCTTATTTACCCATGTGCTATAACCCCTACCATATTCTATTCCTATATAGCTAGATACTACTCCATCTTTCTTAATGGCTTTTATTTTTGCCTTTCTTCTAATGATAATTTGTGATTTTTTGGTACGATTTGATATTGCGTTACCACTAATAATATATCTTGTATAAATAACTCTATCTCCTACTTTAAACTTCATCTAAAAGGTCCTTTATGTTTTTGTTCCTATAATACTCTTTATCAATACATATAGAACTTGATGGTACCCAGATATGAACAAGGTTACCTTTTTTTATATCAGTAAGCACATCCAATAATTTTATATAAACATTATAATAGGAGTCTGGAGAACTATGAGTCTGCTCTATTATAGCCTCTCTCTTAGAGTGGTCTAATTCGGTATAAATAACTCTTTGTCCTGTTTTAAATTTCATATTTTATTATACTCTCAATTTTTTTATCTCTATTATAAACTATATAACAAGTATCGTTGCAATAACTCTTGTTCCTAATTTAATTTAAAATCTTTTTGGTGCGGTTTCTAATAATTCCATAATATCGTAGTATGCCTTAGATACTTTATTGTCTGGTCTTATATCCCAGCCTCTGTCATAGTTAACTAACCAATTTCCATCTTTGTCTGTAATAGATAATTTAGATACACGACCATGGTTTATTCCAAAGGAAGAACCAACATCAAATAGTTTTGCTGAAAATTTATAATCTCCTGATACACCTGAGCACCAGTTTGTTCCTTTTTCAAATTCTGTAAATTTAGTTTTATTCATCCTATAAATATAATTAATTTATTTTATATTAACAAATAAATTTTTCTAATCTATCATTTAGTTTTTATATATACGAAACTACCTGCGCCAGATTGTGCTGAATTTATATTATCCCTATCTATTAAATATTCTTTAGATAGAATACCATCATATGTGTTTAGTGTTTGTCCATATGACTTCAAATCTAAATCATAGAATAAAACATAATCCAAATTCCATTTAGATATATACTTTTCTAATTCAGACTTTAGTTGGTTAGCGGTTCCATATATAAATAGGGTATGTCTATTATCTGGGGTAGTTATTAGAATTTTACCACCACTATATCTTCCAATTTCATCACCACTTTCAGAATAACCAATTCCTATTGGATATGATGTTTCTCGGCCATCTAGGTGTATAAGCTTAATAGCCTTTTATTTTCCGGTATAACTAGACCAACCAAGTGTTGAATTTATTCCATCTAAATTTATTCCTGTTATTTTCTTAGGATTCCAAGTTTGACTAACCTTATAATTGGTTCCAATGAATTCTATTAATTTACCAACTTTAAATGAACCAGAGTTATTTATTGCTAACATATATGAATCCAAAGTCGGTATTGGCATTTTTCCGGTTTTTTTAATACTATCTATATCGGGGATTGAGAATGGAGAAAATGAAGATATTATAGCACATCCATAGATATCATAATAATCTCCCCTGTTTCTATATCCTAGATTATCATATTCGTCTAGATATATAAACATTGGTAGATAATACATATTTTTATTATCAGGACTTTGTATTGTATCGGATAGTATGGTAATTCCATTATAATCTACATTAATCCTGGAGTCAACAAAAATCGAGGACTCACTAACTAGACCAATTCTACTCCTAAAGAAGTTGATTGTTTGTGCTCCAAAACTAATAAATCCTTCTCGCTTAATTGTTTGTACTGCTTCTTCAAATAAAGAAACAGATCCATTTTTATTAAATAGATAACCAGATACCTTAAAGGTTAGAAATAGAAATACAACTAAGGCTATTGCTCTTTTCACTAATTCATTTTTGATTTAACCTTTTCTATATAATTAGGGTCTTCTGCGTAGTTAATAGAAAGATATTGAAAATATTGTTCTTCTGTTTTAATATCTTTTAAATATGCCGCTTGATAAAACCCATAATCTATAACAGACTGTCGCCAATTGGAATAGTATGCGTGTCCATTCTCTTCTCCTAATGCGGTTGTAGGTCTCATTGTGGCCACCTTCATGCCAAATAAGTTATTATTGCTTAAAAAAATATTAGACTCATAGTTAGAGGTTTCTAACTTACTTTGTGCTAAAATAATTTCTGGGAACTTTATGTTCAGCTCTAGGATATAATCCCTTAGCTTTTCTTCAGTAAATTTATTTTTCTCATTTAGTATGATAACACTAGCCTCTTCTGATATTGTCTTAGTTATCCGAGAACTAAAGACCATTGATGATATTACACCCATAGAAAATATCAATAAGAATATTAAAGCAATTTTATATTTTTTTATCTTTTCAAATAAAATAGAATCTTTATTATACGTATATATCATAATTAATAGTCATTTTTACCACCATCCACTGGTAGGTTGTTAAAAAATAAGTTCGGGAAATCGCCTATTGTTTGTCTCCTTGCTTCCATAACTTTGGCTAAATGAGTATAATTTATTCTTGGTTCACTTATATAATCGCCCGGATTTAACTCACCCATTTCAGCCAAATAGATTGGTGATTTATTCTCTTTTATTTTTTGAACCTTATCTACTTTGGGGTTTACTTGTTCTCTTTTCATTATATCTATAATCATATATATTGTTTTTTATTGAGTTACAAATATAGTCACAATTAATGAGATATTTTAATTTATGGCTAAACTTTTTATATTTCTTTTAAGTCACTAATTGTTAGTGTTGATGGTCCGATGAAATTTTTCTTTCCTTATACCCATCTTTATTTTCTTAAAAATTTAATAGATTTTAATAATTCATCACCAAATAAAGCTAATATCACCCCAATGGCGCAATTAACCCATATAGGCGCATCGAATGTGATAATAATGCCTATTAAGACAACTAAAAGTATTATTAGCCTTAAAATGGCTCTTATGATTGAAAATTTCTTCATAATTATGCTTTCTGAGGACCGGTTATATACTTGGGTTTTTTACTTTGTGATGTTCTTACATATTCTAATTCAGATATAACTCTAACTTCACTGAGCCAATATCTAATTATCCTATCTTCTATAACAACCAAAACTGAATTACTAGAACCGTCATTGCTATAGCCATCAACATAACCAACTTTTCCTACATTTTTTGTTTTGTGTTTAGAGCTTTTGAAACTTGATTTTTTTCTCCTTTCTTTTTGTCCCTTGGATTCTTTCCACTTTACTATTATTACTTTTGTTTTTTCCATATTTATGTTATTTTATCTGAATTTATTAAAACTTCTATCGTTTCTAGGTCATTTGATGGTCCTAGTAGTTCTTCCATAAGGTCTTCTCCGTCTAATCGATTAAAGTCTTCCCAATCATCGGAAAGTGTTAAGGTTAAGTTTATTACTCTCATATTTTTTTATTTTTTAAATTATTAAATAGATGATTTGAAATCATCACAAGCTTGTAATTTAGGATGTTTTATATTACAATCATCTTTATGTTTTATGCATTCATAGTTGGTCTGTGAATATTTATCTTCTAATTTTTCAATTTTAAAGTTTACACAGTTCCAACAAGTGTGGAATTTAGAAATTGATTCTTTAATAAATTCTTCGTTCCATTTTGAACATATCGCTCTTACTTCATGTATTTTTTTATCTACTATGTTCTCTACTACTTTATTATCTTTAGTATCCATTATGAACCAATCATATAATTCATTTTGCCCTTCATAGGTTCCAAATTTATATCTAGGTATTTTCATATTGATTTTAAATTTTTTAATAGGTTGCCTTTGATGATAAAATGTAGATTATCATTTAATGCTATTCTAGCATATAGGATTTTCTTTGCTTTCTTTTTATGTATAGAATCATATCTTTCTAGCCCTCTTATTCTATTAGAAAATTCTGAATCTATTTGACTTATCCCATAGGAGGTATATCCAGAAGATACATAAGGACCATAATTGAATCCTTGGTCTACATATATTGAGTCTATCCAATTTAATTTACTATTCTCATACTTCTTTTGGATTTTATATAATGATATCTTATACCAAAGGTTTACCAGTGGATAGACAAACATAAGTTTTCTTCGCACATGATACATAAACAATCTCCAATTTTCTTCCAAGGTCACTGATTTTCGATATGACCACATTAATCCTCTACTTAACATTCTTCTTCTTTTTTAAATATTCCTTTAACACTATCTACTAATTTATTTATTCCTCTATTCCTAAGTAAATCTTCTAGTTTGTTATTTCTCTGAAGAGATTCTATATTATCAAATCTAATAACCTCTTTTGATATAAATAAAATAATAGCACTAATTATCCAAAGTGATGCTGTTACTAAGTCCAGCCATGTACCCAAAAAGAAGAATTTAGATATAAAAAATACAGAGGCCAATAAAAATAATATTCCTGTTTGCTTATTTGAAACTAAAAGTTCACGCCCATTTTTAAATCTCCACTTCTTAACTAGTGGCATCAATCTAAATATTGATACAAAAAGCAAAGAACCAGATACTAGAATTGATATTATTCCTATGTTATTTATAATAAAGTCTTTCATTTGTGTTTAATTAAAAAATTTTTAAATAGTAGCAATAGTAATTTGTCTCTTTTAACTACTGGTATAAAGATACGAATAATTATTTGAGCTACATAGGTTCCGGTTTTCTTATCGTGTATATTATTCATACTAATCAATTAGTTGTAATTCAAGAATGTATGTCTTAACTGTTTCAATTTTTAGATCCATTAAATCATGTGGGAACTTACCATTACAACAAGAATTAACAAACGCATCAATCTTTTCTTGTGATGGCTCTGTTAAGTAAACTTGTTTACTGGAAAACTTGCCTTCTCCAGAAAAGCTCTTCCTTTCTCCTTTTGCTAAAATTTGGTATACTTTTGTCATCTTATAAAGATAAGGAAAATTATTAATTTATTTTATATTTAAAAACTTCAGTCCTTTGTTTAGCTTAGATTCCGCATTACACCTTTTTAGATAATCTATCTCATGTTCTTCCACTGCAGTTTCGATTTGATATTTTAGCAAAGATGTTGAGTAACTAATCATACTTTCTTTTTCATCTTCACCACAAGCATCACCTGCTTGAGTTTCTAAAGCAAAACTCAAAAGTCTCAGAGCAAAGGTTTCATCTTTAACTAATCTATTATTCTTTATTGGATTCTTCATTCTAATTTATTATTTCTTTTATTTTTTCTTCTCTATAATAGGCAGAATCTATATCAACCTCATTAGGCTTTACCCATAGAAATTTCCCACCTATTATTTTTATCTGGTAATTATTTTTAGGCCATGGATATACATTTATAAAATCCGAAATGATAATACATTTTTGTCCATTATATAATACTCTTGTTCCTTTTTTTATTTTCATCTAGTCTAGTAGTTCTTTTAAATTCTTATCCCTATAATAGGAAGTATCTATTTTAACTAATCCTAATTCTGACCTTATTGTTTTAGTTCCTAGGAAATTATCATTAAATTTTATTTCATAATGAATTTTGTTTCCCTTAAACATGATAACCTTATTAACAACCCCACTAACAGAAGCTAGTTTAATTGCCCCAGTTCCTGGAGCACCAGGATTTTGTACTAATTTTATAATGCTTTTCATTATTTTGTATTTATTATACAATTCTGAAAATTCAACTTAAAAGAGTCTGGTATTCGCAATACAAGCTCTGTTTTAGTCATTTCTGGACACTTAAACGCCTGTATAGTGTTAGTGATCGATATCCACATAACAATGGCTATAATCGTCATATATGGTATGTGTGAGTATTTTTTCATTTTCTTTTTTCAATTTAAAAAGTGATTAAGTTGCACGTTACACTTTTGTTCCCGCCTTATGCTGACGGTTGCAGTCACCCAATCACTATATTTAACTTTTGGTTGCGTTAGGAAGAATCGAACTTCCACACCCGTCAAGGTTCTAGGTTTATGAGACCTAGGAGGCATCACCACCAGCCTTCATCATCGTAGGATTCCCATTTTTCCGGTTCCTTTGTTTAGTTTATCTTTTATACTTTTCTTGCCAAAAAAATGAGCCACATGAGTTGATACCAAAAAGGCTACAAATATTAATATGGATATTGTTAATGTTATTAAATTCATAATTATTTCCTCAATTTTTTAAATGATTTTATTAATTCCTCTTTATCATCAAAATATATTTTTGTTCCCATTATATCTTGGTAACTCTCATGTCCCTTTCCTGCTATCAAAATAATATCTTTATTTTTAGCTAACATACAAGCCTTGTTTATCATGATTATCTATTAGCCATTTTTGTAATTCACATAACCATAAATAATAAAGCAAATTCGACATTATTCCACCATCAGGTGATCTTAGATTATCATGAATTGGTTTTATATAACTTTCAAACCCCTTCTCCTTAGCTATAATTTGTATTTTCTCTCTCTTCATATTTTATTTTTAAAGATAAGGATAATAAATTAAGATTTTCCTAAATTACGAATAAATTTTCTCATACTCTCGGATATTCTCTTTCTACTTTTTTCTATATCCTCAGGAGGTATTATTGTATATTTACCTTTATTTATTGTTTCAAAATTTATTTTAACTCTCTTGCTCATCTAAATATTTTTTTAATTTTTTTAAGTCTTCTTTTTTAAATATTGTGCTATCCCAATCACCATATCTACTCTTATAACCAAAGGCATACTTCAAACCAAACCAAAGTCTTTTGAAAAATCCTCTGTGTGTTGTTAGGTGTGGCTCACAATATAATTCATCATACTCTTCATCATACCAAAAAGTCAATTGATGATCAGGTGAGTGACATTCACATATCATTATTATTCTTTCCATCTTAGTAGTACTCAATTTCACGCCTTTTAATTTCTTCTTCTAGAAACCTAGTTGGAACTCCTTTTAATCTTTCTACCCAACCATCTGGGTTGAAATTTTCATATTTTTCTATCATATTCTTTTATTTTTATAAAGGTAAGGAAAATTAATTACTCTGAATGGGTTTCTATTTATTTTTCATAGAAATTTGATCAGAGTTGCCTCAGTGACCTAATTCTTTTAATTAAATTAATTATTAACATATGATAAAGATAAGGATTATATTTATAATAACCTAAATTCATTGTATTTTTATATCTGTTAACATTTTTATTATTTCATCGATTTCGCCATTCCATTTATTTGTATTTATTGTTGATTTTGGTCCTGTCCTTCCGGTGTAATCATCCATCAGGTCCTGAACTCTTTCTTTTATATCATCGCCTATATCAGTAAGTTTTGTGCTTCTAACATCTTCTCTTTCATAGCTCTCAAAAAATTCTGGGTAATCTTCCACAAATGCTGATCCACATTGTTCTTCTTTTCCCGGCTCACATAAAACAACATAAGCATTATCATATACTTGTTCTTTTACTTCATAGCCTAGTAATTTAGCTATTTTTTGAGCAAAGTCAAAATCGACATCAGAACTTCTTTTGGTAAAAATTGTAACTTCACCTCTGGTATATGCTGGTGATTTCCACTCATTGATTGGTTTAATATACTTCATAAAGATATATATTAAATTTTATTAGTATAATATTTTTTTGTATCTTTATCGGAAGGACTTAGAAAGTTAAACGCCATTAATTTTTATCTTTTAAAGGTGCTTTAAATGCACTTAGCAAAGATAGTATTAATATTTTAACTGCCTTTTTGACATAAAAAAACCCCTTACTAATTTAGTAAAAGGTTTAGTAAAGGACAAAATGTATATTAATTTATCCTTTTAAGCAGAATTACAACTGAATGCACCTATTTTTAACAAGTTCTTCCAACTTATCTCGTTCATTTGATAAAGCGACAAAATCCCAACCATTTATAGGCTCGTTTTTTCTTTCTTTCACACGAAGTTCTTTTTCTTCTTTTGAGTTTTCCTCTAATCGTTTTTTAATAAGCTCTATTTGCTGTTTTGTTAATTTAATTTCCATAATAATCGTTTTCTTTAATTGGTTCTTTCATTTCTATTAATTTTTGTTCTTACATTTAGCGTTAACAATCATTTACTTTATGTTCTTACTGGTGGCGGTGGTAATGCTTGCTTAATATGTTTACCATGGTTCTTAATATTGCCTTTAATCTTACCCTCTACTAAAGGATTTGATTTAATGTAATCAATAGCATCGGGTGTAGTTAATTTATCAACTTCTCTTTTGTGCCAATCAAAAATTTCGTCTATTATACTATTGTAATTTGTATCTCTATCTCTTCCTTTGACACAATGGCAATCTCTTGACATTGCTTTAATTTTTGCTAATTCTCTATTCATAATTGAGTTATTTAGTTTAAATCAAAGATAGTAAATCTATTTAACAATACCAAACTTATTTTGTACTCATCCCGGAAGAATTATTAAAACAATTATAAGGAAAGACAATATCACTAGTATAATTTAAAAATAAGTTAACATTATTTGGATATAAAGAATCATCATATAAAGTAAATGGTGTAAGACATGTCACTTGGACACTAGACACACCAGACAGAAATGACGAAATAGGAAGGGTATCAATTAGTTATATTATTGACGGTGGAGTTATTAGACAACAATTTGGAAAAAAACCAGATATTGTTAACATACACAAATTTGAAGAAAGGACGGTAGGTACTTGGTCTGACTATACTTATAAGGGCGCTATTAAGGAACTAATAGACTTAAAGTTGATAGGTAAGAAAGCTCTCAGGGATTATAAATTAAATAAAATACTATGCAAGTAGGAACAAGGATAATTGAATAATGAGGATAAGGGTTTATTTACGACCTTAAAAAAATATTTATGGAAATAAAAGAAGGAACAAGGGTTATTTATATGTTATATTCTAGGATAGAATGTGTGGTTGAATCTATTTTAATAATTGGTAGTAATAAACTTATTTATTTTTTAAAACCAATTTATGATGATAAAGAATCATTAGAACTTAGTGATGGGGTTTGGAGTAACCGTGTGTGTATTGAATTGGATAGTTTGTATTATATAAACCAAAGGGACCAGAAACTATCTAATCTTATTTAACGAATATATCTTCAGGTCTCTAACCAACATATTTATATTATCACTTGTTGATATTTTTCTTGCTAAGAAACAAAAAGTTAAAGTGGTTAGTTTATTAATATCATCCCGGTATTATAAATATCATCCGATATGAAGGACATCCTTAAATTGCTTTTGTTACTTTTATCATAAGATTTCATTTTAGTATTTAGGTATTTTTCATCAATGAAGTAATTTATCTTGTGAGCAAAAATTCCTATATCATTTTCTATTAGAAAAGCTTCTCCTATTTTTATATTATCATCACGATTATTTATTAACCTTATATCAACCGGTTTTGATAAGTCTGGAAGAATTATTTTCCCTCTTTTTATTATCAATTTACCAAGTGGACTTGGCTTGCCCCACTCTAACATATTTACCATAAAATTGATATCAATTTTGGTTTAAAAAGTTTATGATTTTGAATTTTCTAAAATTACATTAATATCAAATGAATTTTCATCTAGACCACTTAACCATCTATTAGATCTCTTTAGTAAAGAAATCAAAGATTCGCTATCATTAATTAACTTACTATAAGATTTAACTTCTGAATGATTTGGTTTTAATGACAATATTTTATTTGTAAGTCTATTCATTTCTGATAAGTCTTCTATTTCTTTTTCTGATTTTAATATACACTCCTTAACAGATATACCAGTTTTGTACCCTTTGGTGTATCAATTTACCTTCTTTATATTGATAATTTACTAACCATTCCCTTCTTTCGGCACCCTCTTGTGTCAGTGGCAGAACGATCATATCTGGGTAGTATAATCCATCAAGATTATCTTTAAACACATCATATGCGTGTTCTCGTATACCTGTGGGTAGTTGTTGCTCCCACATTGGGGCTGGTTGTAATAGTTCTATCATTATTCTACTTCTTCTTTAAATTTATTACTTATGTATCTCATAAGCATCCAATCTGGGATGTGTGAGATATTTAAATCAGGATCACCCATCCATTTACTTATATCTTCGCATAATTCATCTTCACCTTTGAGCGAAGATATGATTTCTTTATCTAAATCATTGCATCCATGATTACTAAATTCATCACTCGATAAGTCTAATAATTTTGCCGCTAGTAATAGTAGTTGTTTATCCATTTTTTTTTATCTTAATATTATTTTAAAGTTAGCTCTCTCATTGGTTAATAATCCAACATCAAATGATTTGGCTAATTTATTATTTGAGTAAATTTTGAATTGTCCTGTGTTTTGACCTACTTTTCCTTGTGAGACTGAGCACCAAGTAAAGTCTGATGTGTTTGTAACTGGGAATAAAATTTCATTATCTAGTGTGACATTTTCAAATAGTAGGTTGTTATTTCTAAATAGAGTGATGGCATCACCATCCTTTAGGTCACCATCTAATAATTTTATTTGAATATTTGAATTTTTATCTAAGATTATAGAATCAATATAAGTATATTCTAATTCATCATTTAAACAAGGTTTGTCTAATTTTTCTATCTTAGGCTCTACTTTTGACTTTAGGTATTCTATTCTTGGTAGTTCTTCTATTACAAGTGCTACCGGTTTTTCTACTTCTTTGTATTGTGCTAAGTTCCAGAATATTTTCCAATCCGAACATTGTCCCTCTAGTATATTAAGCACATCATCTTCCATCAAAACCAAAGTGGATGGATCATCACATATACATACTGAGAAATCATTCTCATTGGTATAACTTTCAAAGTCCCCCCAGGTTGTCCAATCCTTATTACCATTATTCGGGAATAATATATGAGAGCCATCGGAGCGTTTTCCTTTTATGTTTCTAAATTTCTTAAGCATCACCATTTTATTAGAAACTTCCAATAAAATCTCATATGTCATGGTATAACCATTATATTTTTCGGTAACATATCCTACCCAATTACTGGATTCCATTTTAAAATTTATAGAAACATTGGATACTTCCTTTTCGTCTTTCCATTCACAAGTTCCTTTCCAGTTGCCGGATAAGGTTTGTGAAAAAATAGAAAATGTCAAAATTGACATTAACACAACAAACATAATTTTTAATCTTAAATTCATTTTATTTATTTTTATATAATATTACTAATTCTTTTAATGATTCTAATATAATCATAGGATTTCTTTCGTTGATAACCTCTATTGTTGTTCCTCTATGGTCTACACCAATGTGAAATTTCACACCTTTTAATTTAATAAACCAAGATGCAAAACTTTCTTTTATATTATCTTCATCATGAAACCCTTCTCCGAAGTGATCATGTAATAAAGGATATCCAAACATTTTTTCTAAATCTGGTAAATCAATTCCTGTTAAAAAAAATATAGCTAGTGTATCGTATGATTTTCTTCTAGTCCTCTTTTTTCTAACTTTGAATATAAGGCTTAGTCTTGGTTCGTTACTGATATTTATATTTTCATCAATAAACTCACCAAGCAATGAATACCAATCACTTTATCTATTGTTCAGAAAAATATTTATTAGTGGGTTTCCATACCAATCACTTTTAAGCATTTCCGATGTATCTTTTCTATTTAAGACTTCTACTTTCATATTTAAGCAAAGATAAATAAAAATAAGTTAAAAATTAAATTATTTAGCTTTTTAATAACCACTCCATTGGATTTAAATTATAAAAATCATCTTCTTTCATTAATTTAAAAAGTGTATTATCAATTCTTTCTTCATTGCCGAAGTGAAAATGACCATAGAACCATATTTTTATTTGGTTATTGTCGTTTAGTTTATGATAAATTTTAGTAATTTGGTTACGCTCATTTGTTAAATCTTGTATAAGCATTGGATCTTTATCTGCAAATCTTCTAACAATTCCACCGAAATTAATTGGTTGAGCAAAATAAGGCGCGGTGTGTGTTACAACAATATCTATATTTTTATATGTTGCTACTTTATCCTCATGTACTCTTGGAAATTCTTCACCATTAAAAGGCTTTCTTCTTTTTCTATCAATAGATATTGCACCACCAATAAAAAGTATTTTTTTATCTTCGATGAATCTCACAGAGAAGTCTGGTTGAAGAAATATTCTTTTATACTCAACATTCTTATTCCAAAATAAAGGATCATCATGGTTTCCTCTACATATATATAAATTACACCCAACAGAATCTAAATAATCATCTAATTCCATTAAGTCTCTTTCTGATGCTGTTTTACCAATACCATAATCACCTACATGAATAAAATTATCATCAGTTATATCATTTTTTTGAATATAACTTTTTATTTTATATCCACTATATTCGTGTGTGTCTCCAATTAGTATCATAATTATTAATATAAGGAAAATAATTCAAATTCCTATTTTTATTTATATATTAAAGTTATTTTTCACGAAAGGTTTATTAAAAACAATATTAAGTTTAGCTAATTTTTTTACATCTTCTTCAGTTAGTCCGGCCCTATTGCATGTTCAACTCCGATACTATATACCGTATCAAGAGGCAACTGTTCGGAAA
>FUWD012879337.1_pt1 | contig 23319 bp, 24 predicted proteins | sample 1063281 | NCBI WGS metagenome assembly FUWD01 (sample SAMEA79048168, study PRJEB19326) | metagenome | biome: marine | reverse complement strand
TTTGCTAACTATAGTAATTGAAGATGATGGCAAGGGAATGAGTCCCGAGTTTCTCAATACTGTTATGGATCCCTTTGTAACTACCCGTACGACACGTAAAGTAGGACTAGGTTTATCGCTCTTTCAGCAGTCTGCGCTGGAATCCGACGGCGCTTTTGAGGTTGAGTCCAAACCTGGAGTAGGGACTAAGGTCACTGTAACCATGCGTCATAGTCACATAGACAGAAAACCCATGGGTGATATGGTGTCAACTATACTTACCCTAATCGAGGGTAACCCATCCGTGGACATTGTCTATAATCACCGAAAGGGCGCTGGTGAGTACTTATTGGATACCCGGGAAGTCAGGGCCGAATTGGGGGATATTCCCATGAATATTCCTCCGGTGGTGTCTTTGTTGCAAAGTAACTTGTCTGAAGGGCTCAAAGAGCTTGACGGCATCTCATAGGAGTTGAATTTTACGGAGTATTTTAAAAGTGCAAGAAAGAGACGCATTATTAAAGAAGAAAGTTCAGGACAGCGTTGAGCAAATCCCGCGGGATAAACTCGAGCTTCTAGATCCCATAATTGAAAAGTACCAAGGGTCGACGAGTTACTTGATTCCAGCCCTCAAGGAGGCGCAGGAAATGTTCGGTTATCTTCCCATGGAGGTACAGCGAAAGCTTTCCAAAGGACTAAATATTCCGGCGCCGCATATCTATGGGGTAGTTACATTTTATTCTTTTTTTACAATTACGCCTCGTGGACGACACACTATCCGACTGTGCCTGGGCACAGCCTGTTACGTGAAGGGCGCCAAGGAAATGCTCGAGATCATTGTAAGGGAAATTGGAATTAACGTTGGGGAAACTTCAAAGGATGGTCGATTCACTCTGGAGGCCGTTAGATGCCTTGGAGCTTGCGGATTGGCTCCGGTGATGATGATAGGAGAGGATACCCACGGCAACATAATTCCATCGGCGACCCTGGGTATTATTGAGGGGTACCAATAACCGGACCATTTTTTGTATATTTGGCTGGAATTATTTCATTGAACAAATAATTAGAACAGTTTTTGACTTGGCGCCATGAATATTTACTGTGTTAGGAGGAAATAAGGTGCCTAGGATTTCCATAGAAGATCTCAAGAAGATCAAAGAAGAGCAGAAGGGCAAGATGGTTCTTCGTGGAGGCTCACACCGCGCTAAGGTGACGGTTCACATGGGCACATGCGGAATAGCCGCAGGGTGCGCGTGAAGTAATGAACGTCTTTCGGGAACTAATAGCGGAAAAGGGCATTCAGGATGTCATCCTCACGAACTCCGGCTGCGCTGGGCTGTGCGCTAAAGAGCCTATGATAACAGTAGAGGTTGTCGATTTGGCTCCGGTAAAATACGTCCAAGTAGATAAAGAAAAGGCGAGAAAGATTTTTGAGGAGCATGTTTTGGGAGGTCGCGTTTTAGAAGATTACGCTCTTGCAATAGGCAGTGAGACCATGGCCGTTTAAACTATTTCTCACTGCAATGTTTTCGAGGTGTTTTTCTCCTCAATTTTTAGAGTTGTCGCTTTTTTTGGAGAATAGGTAATGTGTGCGAGCCCTTATTATAGATTGCAGATTATGATGTGCGCCGGCACTGGGTGCATAGCTAGTGGGTCCCTGGATGTTAGACAGGCTTTTGAGCGAGAATTGACGAAGCGCAATCTTCAAAATGAAGTCCAGATAGTTATGACAGGGTGCAATGGTTTTTGCGCCATGGGACCGTTGGTAGTCGTTTACCCTGACGGTGTTTTTTACAATCAAGTAAAGCCTGAACATGTTCCCTTGATTGTTGAAGAGCACATTCTGAAGGGGCGAGTGTTAGAAAAACTGCTATTCAAAGATGAAAAGGCCAAGGGGCGAGTCCCCCTGATGAAAGACATTGGCTTTTTTGGTCTTCAAAGACTGATTGTCTTGCGAAACAGAGGATTAATTGACGCTGAAAATATTGATGAGTATATAGCTCGGGACGGCTACGCCGGGCTTGCAAAGGCGCTAACAGAGATGACGCCTGAGCAGGTTATAGAAGAAGTAAAAACATCCGGACTGCGAGGCCGTGGGGGCGGTGGCTTCCCTACTGGCCTAAAGTGGGAAGAGTGCCGAAGATACGACAATTTTCCAAAATACACCATATGTAACGGGGATGAGGGTGACCCAGGGGCCTTTATGGACAGGTCTGTGATGGAAGGTGACCCTCATTCCGTCCTAGAGGGGATGGCTATTTCGGGTTATGCCATAGGAGCCGAACAAGGATACATATACGTCAGGGCAGAGTATCCCCTGGCGATACAGAGACTTCAAAAGGCCATTGAAGACGCCAGGTCATATGGTTTGCTCGGCCGGAACATATTGGGAAAGGGTTTTGATTTTGACATAGCGATCGCTCCTGGAGCCGGAGCTTTTGTCTGCGGTGAATCCACAGCCTTGATGTATTCGATCGAAGGAAGGCGTGGAATGCCTCGAATAAAACCGCCACGGAGCGCGGAGGCAGGACTTTGGAATCAACCTACGAATCTTAATAATGTCGAAACCTTCGCAAACCTGAATCCTATCATCTTGAACGGAGGGGAATGGTTCGCTTCGATAGGCACTGAAAATAGTAAGGGAACAAAAGTTTTTGCTTTAACAGGCGCTGTGACCAACGTAGGTTTGGTAGAGGTCCCTATGGGAACGACTCTAAGTTCCCTGATATTTGACATTGGAGGTGGTATTCCCAAGAAGCGCAAGTTCAAGGCTGCGCAGATCGGAGGCCCCTCAGGCGGTTGTATCCCCTTAGGCATGGAAGACGTAGAAATTGATTATGAGTCACTTCAGGGTGTTGGCGCAATGATGGGATCCGGTGGTGTTGTCGTAATGGATGAAATGACCTGCATGGTGGACACCGCACGATTCTTCACCAATTTCTCTGTTGATGAATCCTGTGGAAAATGTACCCCATGCCGTGAAGGTCTCAAGGTCATGTTCGACAAGCTGACCGACATCGTGGAGGGTCGCGGCCAGGAAGGTGATGTGGAGTTTCTTATTGAACTAGGGCATCACATCAATAACACGTCACACTGCGGGCTTGGTAAGAGCGCCGCTAATCCGGTATTGTCAACTATTAGATATTTCAGAGATGAATATGACGCTCACATAAGAGACAAACATTGTCCAGCTCTGGTATGCCCGGATCTTATAGATTTTGAGGTGATTGAGGAAAAATGTAAGATGTGTGGCATGTGTTTCAAGAATTGTCCTTCCAATGCTATTGTTTAGGGAAAAAAAGAAAGTTGCTTGGATAGACAAGTCTAAATGCACCAGGTGCAGGACTTGTATCATGAACTGTAAATTTGGGGCGATTCGTTAACTCTTGCGAGTAAATGTATTGGAGTCGTTCCGATAACAAATTTGGGTAGATTCCGATTCTTAATATCTGATTGCGAGTGAGATTCTATGGTTACCCTGACCATCGACGGCACGAAAGTTACAGTGAAGAAGGGAAGTTCCATTCTGGAGGCTGCCCAGCAGGCCGGAATTCGAATTCCGACACTTTGTCATGACAAACGGCTTATCCCTTACGGATCGTGTCGTTTGTGTATTGTTGAGGTGACGAGTAGAGGACGAACCCGTACCATGCCCTCATGTTTCAATCCGGCACGCGAAGGTATGGAGGTGGCGACAAATACGCCCAGTCTCAGGGAAAGTAGAAGATTGCAACTGATGCTTTTGTTGAGATCTCATCCATTGCAGTGTCCAGGTTGCGACGCTGGTGGAGATTGTGAACTCCAAAACCTGGTCTTCGAGTATGAAGTCCCCGAACTGAACTTTGGTCGTCAGTCCAGATATTTTCACTTGGATAACGATTCTCACTTTATTCGCTTCAACATGAACCTATGTATACGATGCGGCATGTGTGTGCGCATTTGCGAAGAGGTCCAGGGGCAGAGTGAACTAAGTTTCGTTAATCGAGGCATAGAATCAGAAGTATCGACCGATTTTGATCGTCCGCTGGATTGTGAATTCTGTGGCCAGTGCGCCTCCATCTGTCCGGTAGGAGCTATATCATCAAAATGGCTTGTGGGGACCGGTCGGCGCTTTGAACTCAAAGATACTTCTACCGTTTGCGCCTTTTGCAGTTTAGGGTGTTCCCTGTCCCTGGGTGAAAAAGACCAAAAGACTGTTTATGTGTCGTCACCGCCCGAAAGCCCCAATCAAGGAAGCCTTTGCGTCAAGGGACGTTACGGATGGCCGATAGTTTATTCGGAGAACAGACTGTCTGTTCCATTGATCAGGAAAAACGGTTCTCTTGTTGAATCAACTTGGGAGGAGGCGGTCCAGTCAGTGGCACGAGGATTTTCCTCGGTCAAGGACAAATCAGGACCAGATAGCCTGGCTGTTTTGGGATCACAAAGATTGACCAACGAAGAGGCTTATATCCTCGGTAAATTTACCAGAACTATTTTGGGAACGAATAATCTGGATCACGCTGCAGGAATCGGTTATCTCTCTCTCACCAAGGGTTTGGCTCCGATGCTGGGATATGCGGCTTCAACCAACTCAATTCGTGAAATCAGAGGATCCAGCGCAGTGCTATTGCTGGGGGCGGATCTTACTGAAACTCATCCCGTGGCAAAAAACGAGGTAATCCTTGCCAGTTCCAGGATGAAGGCTAAAGTGATAGTGGTTGATTCTATAAAAACGAAATTAACTGATCGGGACGGAATCTTTTTGAAAGTTCCCCCAGGCTTTGAGGATCTTGTTGTTAATTCGATGCTCAAATTCATAATCGATGAGGGACTGTTCGATAGAGCGTCATTAGATTTAAGGGCGGATGGATTTGAATCCCTTTCTGCATCACTGGAAAGTTATGGTCCGGAGTCTATCGCCTCATATTTGGACATAGATCCTGAAATGATTAAGAAGGCGGCGACATTCTTTGCCAAGGCGGAAAAAGGAGTCATAATTCTCGCTGAAGGGCTTAACAAATCAAGAGATTCTATAGCGCTGAGTAAGGCTGCAACCAATTTGGCCCTTATTACTGGGAATATAGGCAAAGAGTCTTGTGGGGTCTATGTTTTCGGTGAAAAAGCGAATGCTCAGGGGGCTATCGACATGGGGCTTTTGCCCGATTCGCTTCCTGGTAATCAGTCCGTTAGCGATGAAGCCACCCGGTCAAAGTTCGAGAATCTCTGGAACTGTCAACTTCCGGTGAATCCGGGAATGAAAGCTGAGGACCTTTTTTAAAGCGGCTGAAGAGGGTAAAGTAAAAGGTCTGTATGTGGTGGCCGAGAATTTTATTGACAACTATCCCAACCGTAAGCAACTCGAAAGGGCCCTGGGAAAACTTGAATTTCTGGTAGTTCAGGACATGTTCATGTCCTCTACAGCTAAAATGGCCGATGTGGTACTCCCTGTAGCTGCGCCATATGAGAAATCAGGTACATTTACCAGCGCAGAACGGAGAGTTCAGCTTCTAAATCCCAGTTCAAAGAAAAAATAGGAAAAACGGACCTGGAAATATTCTCTATTTTGGCGAACCATATGGGCAACCCCGAGCTTGCCAGTCAAAGTTGTTCAGAAATAATGGATGAGATTGCATCCGCAGTTCCTATGTATGCCGGCATTTCGTATGATCGAATCGGCAGCGATGGTCTGACATGGCCGTGCGTGGATCCAGAGGATTCTGGCAGTCCTGTTTTGTATGAGGGAGGATTTCCCCTGGGAAAGGCAAGGCTGGTACCTGCCGATCCTCCTCGGATAATTCCTGAAAACCAGGGTTATTACAGATTGATTCCGACTATCACAAAGTTTCATTCCGGTTCCTTCTCAGAATGGAGTCCCTCCTTGATGGAAGTCTGTCCTGGTCGTTTTGCGGAAATGAATGCAAAAGATATGGCTACTCTTGGAGTTGACGAAGGTGACTTGGTCAAAGTATCTGGTAATTCAGATAACTCATTAGAATTAAAAGTCAAAGAATCTCGAAGGGCCCTCCTTGGGACGATCCTCATTCCATATCATTTTTCTGAAAACAGATTGAACCTTTTCAGTGACTGGGGATCTGTCGAGATTCTGGTTAGCGTTGAAAAGGCATCAAAATAGAGAGGTTGACGAATGGACTCGGCCTTGCCCTTACTTCTCGTAGTCATAAAGACGCTCCTGGTTATTGTAGCGGTACTCACATTTGTCGCCTATTTAACTCTTCTGGAAAGAAAAGTTCTTGGCTGGATTCAGGTGAGAATTGGTCCTAACCGTGTTGGCCCTTGGGGGCTGCTTCAACCACTGGCGGATGGAGCAAAGCTGCTTCTGAAAGAAGAGATAACAGTGGCGTCAGCCAATAGGGTTGTTTATATTTTGGCCCCTCTAATTGTAGTTGTGTGCGCTCTCATTCCATTTGCAGTGATCCCGTTTTCAAAGGGATTGGGGTTGGAAAGCCTGTTGGGTCCTGTCGCCGACAAGTTTGATTTGAACACTGGCGTGATAGCAGACATAAACCTTGGAATTTTATATATTTTCGGAATATCATCTCTGGGTGTTTATGGAGTCATTTTAGGCGGTTGGGCCTCAAACAGCAAATATTCTCTCTTGGGGTCAGTTCGTGCAGCGGCCCAAATGATAAGTTATGAGCTTGGATTAAGTCTGTCTGTGATAGGTGTGCTTATGTTGGCTGGGTCTTTGAGCCTTGTTCAGATAGTGGAAGCTCAGGATTCAGTATATAAGTGGTTCGTTTTTCGGCAACCACTTGGTTTCTTGTTGTTTCTGATCGCCGGTAGCGCTGAGATAGCAAGAACTCCATTTGACTTGATGGAATGCGAGAATGAACTCGTTGCCGGTTACCAGACTGAGTACAGTTCTATGAAGTTTGGATTATTCTACCTTGGTGAGTATGCCCATTTGCTTTTTCTCAGTTCCATGATGGCCACCCTGTTTTTTGGTGGCTGGCAAGGCCCAGTTTTACCACCAGTTGTTTGGTTCCTGGGTAAGACATTTTTCTTTGTGACTGTATTTGTCTGGATTAGAGGAACTTATCCAAGACTTCGTTACGATCGTGTAATGCAATTTGGTTGGAAGACATTGCTTCCTGTCGGTTTGTTCAACGTCATGGCGACGGCGTTTGTATACATAATTTGGCTCCAGTATGCGAGTTGACAAGACTGGTATAGGGAACTAGTCAAAGGTGTGACCTGAACTGATTGTTTAATATTTAGTTTGTCTGAGAGGTCAGGAATATGCTAATCCCTTTGTTGCAGGGACTCAAACTCACGTTTTCGTATCTGTTCAAGAAGAAAATAACTCTTCAGTATCCAGATGAAAAATGGGAAGTTGCCCCTAGGTGGAGAGGAAGACATGTACTGACGCGTCATGCGTCCGGTAAAATCAAATGTGTCGCGTGCATGTTGTGCGCAACTGTTTGCCCGTCGGATTGCATTCATATAGAAGCGGCGACGGAACCTGATGGTAGACGATATCCTGAAAGATACGATATAGACCTGACGAGATGCATTTTTTGCGGCTATTGCGTTGAAGCGTGCCCCAAGGAAGCTATTGAAATGTCGTGGGGTTATGAGATTTCCGAATATACGAGGGAAGCCCTTCAGTATGACAAGCAGCGCTTACTTGAGCCCCCCGTCCCCAGGTACGAGCCGCAAAAGAAAGCAGGATAAACATTACAGGTATTGCGACCTGTTTGTCTCGGGACAAGATGCTCTTTAGCGCAGGTGAAGGAAATTACATATCGGTTTTTATACAGTTATTTGAAACAGTGAGAAGTTTTCCTGATCCAGTTTTACGCACATTGAGATTGACAGCTATTTAGAGTTGTCGCTGTACTGTGTTTTAATTGGAATTAATCTGGAGGTTGTGGGCGCTGATGGAAACCATCCTCTTCTACGTTTTGGCAGTTGTGACCCTGTTGTCCGCAGTTTTTGTAGTCTTTTTGCGAAGACCGATTCACAACGTGTTGTTCATGATTTTAACAATGATCGGACTGGCTACTCTGTTCATTCTGTTGCACGCTGAGTTCTTGGCCATGGTGCAGATCATTGTTTATGCGGGCGCTGTTATGGTACTTTTCTTGTTTGTAATCATGTTGCTGAATCTAGAAGAGATTGATTTTCCGCGCGAGCCCAGGCCACTGCGATGGGGATTTGGAGTGATATTGTCGTTGGCTTTTGTAGTAATGCTTTTCCCTGTCATAAAGCGAATCGCGCCTACCATCACTAGCGTTGGGCAGAGTGGAGATATGGCAGGCGCCATGTCAAATCTGGATCTGATTGCTAGGGAGCTTTTCACAACCTATCTATTGCCTTTTGAAATTGCGTCTTTCCTTCTTCTTGCAGCAATTATCGGCACTGTAGTGATAGGACGGAAGCTGACCAGGAACTAAACCATCGAAAAGCGCTCGACCTTAAACCTATTGTAGCAGGAAAAAATGATGGTAACTTTAGAACATTATCTTGTGCTGTCCGCATTACTCTTTGCCGTCGGCATTTCGGGAGTAATGCTTCGCAGGAATTTGATTGTGATTCTGATGAGTCTAGAACTCATGCTAAATGCGGTCAATCTCTCATTTGTAGCTTTTTCTCGCTATTTGGGGTCGATCGAAGGGCAGATTTTTGTACTTTTCGTCATGGTGGTCGCAGCCGCTGAGGTAGCAGTGGGGTTGGCGATCGCCGTGAGCGTTTTCAGACAACGTGGAACAATTAATATCAATGATATAAACTTGTTGAAATGGTAAAATCTGTTTGAACAAGACTCAAAGTGAAATCGCTTTGGGTTGAATATTTCCGAACATCAGATCCTGGAGCCTCGCATGATTGAACTAGTCTGGTTGATACCAATCTTTCCTTTGATAGGATTTCTGATTAACGGTCTGTTTGGAAGGCGTTTTTCAGAGAAGACAATTGGCTGGATTGGCGCGGGTTCGGTAGGGGCCTCATTTGTGGTTGCCGTTTCAATCTTTTTCGAGATTCTGAAGTTGGCGCCAGGAGCGAGGTCGATTGAAACGATCGTATACTCCTGGATCTGGTCCGGTGATCTTAATGTCCCTATAGGGTTTCTAGTCGATCCACTCAGTCTGATCATGATTATGGTCGTTAGCGGAGTGGGCTGCATTATTCATATTTATTCAATAGGATACATGCACGGTGAGATAGGGTTCAGAAGATATTTCGCCTACTTGAACCTGTTCGTCTTCAACATGTTAATTCTTGTGTCGGCCAACAATTTTCTGCTCATGTTCGTTGGGTGGGAGGGTGTGGGCCTCTGTTCCTATCTCCTCATAGGATACTATTATGAAAAGAAGTCAGCGTCCGATGCAGGCAAAAAGGCTTTTGTAGTTAACAGAATAGGAGATTTTGGATTTTTACTCGGCATGTTCCTGATATTCACAATATTTGGAACATTCAACTTTGCCGACGTCTTTAGCGCCGCGCCGGAAAAACTTACACAAGGCGGCGCAATTGTTACGCTGATTACGATTCTACTTTTTGTAGGAGCAACAGGAAAGTCGGCTCAGATTCCACTTTACACGTGGTTGCCTGACGCTATGGAAGGCCCAACCCCTGTTAGCGCATTGATTCACGCTGCCACAATGGTTACGGCCGGGGTATACATGGTCTCGAGGTGCAGCGTGCTTTTTGCTATGGCGCCTGTTTCCCTCACTGTCGTGGCAATAATTGGAGCAGCCACTGCTTTGTTTGCCGCCACGATCGGTATGACGCAATTTGACATCAAGCGTGTCCTTGCCTATTCGACCATCAGCCAGCTTGGTTATATGTTCATGGCTTGTGGTGTGGGAGCTTTTGCGTCGGGAATATTCCATCTCATGACCCACGCCTTCTTTAAGGCTCTTCTATTCATGGCTGCAGGAAGTGTAATGCACGCTATGTCCGGAGAGCTTGACATGCGCAAGATGGGGAATTTACGAAAAAAGCTTCCTTACACTCACTGGACGTACCTTTTTGGGACCTTGGCAATTGCCGGAATTTTCCCCTTCGCAGGTTTCTTCAGCAAAGATGAGATTCTGTTCTATTCATTCGAGAAACATCTTGCTTTCTGGATACTCGGCGCTGTGGCTGCAGTGATGACATCGTTCTACATGTTTAGGTCTGTGTTCATGACTTTCTATGGAAAGTCCAGGGTTGAAAAGGATGTTGCGCATCACCTCCATGAATCTCCACCGATGATGACCGTTCCTTTGATGGTCTTGGCGTTTTTGTCATTGGTCGGTGGATTGGTGGGTATTCCGATTGTACAGGGTGGTCATGTTTTTGGCGATTTTCTCGGACCGGTTTTTGCCCCGGCCAAAGCGATAATTGATCATGGAGTTCATCACGCAGGCCATCATGACATCACTCTAGAGATAATCTTGATGGCTGTTTCGCTGGGGATCGCAATATTTGGTCTGCTAGTGGCAAGATTTATGTATATCTCAAGCCCGGAGACCCCAGGCAGAATTGTGGAGAGATTTTCGGGCCTACATAGGCTCGTATACAACAAATACTGGATCGATGAACTTTACGATTTTCTATTTGTAAATTCAATCGTCGAGTTTTCTAGATTCGTATGGAAAAAATTCGATGAGGCGGTGATCGATGGCGCCGTCAACGGAGTGGCCGCTGTTGTGAGGGCTTTGGGAAGCGTCCTGAGACTGCTTCAAACAGGCCTTGTTAAAGATTATGCCCTGTCGATACTGGTGGGGGCCATTGTCGTAATCGGTTACTTGCTATTGAGATAGGACATGGAGGCGTGGCGTTCATGGAAAATGTTTCGCATTTTTTGAGCCTTATCACGTTTATTCCTCTGTTGGGCGCTCTGGTCATCTTGTTCATCAACAGGGAATGTTTAGAGACACTTCGATGGGTCACCATCGTGACTATGCTGATAGACTTTGTCTTAAGTCTCTTCATTTACTTCGGTTTTGACCCTTCTCTTGAGTCTATGCAGTTTGTGGAGAATTATCCATGGGTGAAGGAATGGGGGATTTCCTACAAGCTTGGAGTGGATGGAATCAGTCTATTCCTGGTCTTGCTGACAACTTTTCTTGGCCCCATTCTGGTTTTGGCTTCATGGAAGGACATTACCTCAAGAGTCAAGGAATTTATGATTTGCCTCTTATTTCTTCAGGTTGGAATGATAGGTGTCTTTGTTTCCCTTGATCTGTTTCTTTTTATGTGTTTTGGGAAATCATGCTGATACCAATGTATCTCCTGATAGGAGTCTGGGGAAATCCAGCCAGACGGCTCTATGCGGCAATTAAGTTTGTGCTTTACACAATAGTTGGTAGCCTACTGATGTTAGTGGGTATACTGGTTCTGTATTTCATGGCTGGTAAGAGTTCAGGTGTATACACCTTCGATCTGCTTAAACTTTACGACTATGCGGTTCCTTTACAAGCTCAGTTTTGGCTGTTCCTTGCCTTTTTCCTGGCATTTGCGATTAAAGTGCCTATGTTTCCTTTTCACACATGGCTTCCAGACGCCCATACGGAAGCGCCAACCGTGGGCAGTGTGGTGTTGGCGGCTGTCCTGCTGAAGATGGGAACTTACGGGTTTATTAGATTTGCCATACCGCTTTTTCCCAATGCCGCTATCGACGCTGTCTGGTGGGTGTGTCTCCTGGCGGTAATAGGCATAATATACGGGGCGTGGGTTGCTATGGTCCAGGAGGACGTGAAGAGGTTGGTGGCCTTCTCTAGCGTGAGCCATCTGGGATTCGTCATGCTTGGGATGTTCGCTTTAAACTTCCAGGGAGTCCAGGGCAGTATTATTCAGATGATCAACCATGGACTCAGCACAGGGGCTCTCTTTCTCATTGTAGGCATGGTTTACGAGAGAAGGCATACTCGACTGATAGCTGAATTCGGCGGATTGTCTAAGGTCATGCCCCTTTTTGCGGTATTCTTCATGATATTCACATTATCCTCGATCGGATTGCCCGGGCTAAATGGTTTTGTCGGAGAATTTCTCATCCTGCTGGGATCATTCAAAGTCGAGGCGTTAACTTGGTATGCTGTTTTTGCATGCTCGGGAGTCATTTTTGCGGCTGTCTACATGCTCTGGATGTTTCAGAGGGTCATGTTCGGTGAAGTTACAAATGCAAAGAACCTGAACCTGAGGGATATAGATGCTCGAGAAGTCGCAGTTTTGGTTCCAATACTAATCTTTGTTGTCTGGATAGGCGTTTATCCAAACACATTTCTCAAGCCGATGGAGCCATCAGTTAAGAACTTCATCCAGCATGTGGAAAAGAAAAGAGCTGCAGTGCTCGCCCTTGAGAAATCAGAGACGCAAACATTGCCGAATGCGGAAAAAATCAGCCTGGTTTACTCCGGTACGGATTCCGTGCCGAGAAATGAAAATTAGAAGTGGGAGCGATCGGGATGATCCCAGTGCCTGAAATTAATCTTGGAGGCGTCCTGCCGGCGCTGATTATCGGCGTGGCTGGTTTGTTGGCTACGCTATTGGGCCTGTTTGTCCGAAAAGGCGCAGCGACTGTTGGAGCGATCATAGGATTCACAGGGGTCCTAATAGCGCTGGCAGCCAACGCTCCATTACGTTTCATGAATACACCAGCGTTCAGCGGCATGGTTTCTCTGGACACTTTCAGTTGGTTCTTCAATCTCCTGATTCTTCTTTCAGTCGGATTGACCATTCTTATTTCTATGAAATATCTCACAGATCAAGTGCTTGATCTGTACGAGTATTACGCTATTCTGCTTTTCTCGGCTGTTGGGATGATGTTCATGGTTTCCGGCGCTCATTTGCTAATGATTTTCGTGGGTCTCGAAACTCTGTCCATTGCAGTCTATGTTTTAACCGGGATCCTTCCAAAAAGTTCCAAGGCTTCCGAGGCCAGCCTCAAGTATTTGTTGTTGGGGGCTTTTTCTAGCGGCCTTTTTTTGTACGGAGCCGCTCTTCTATATGGAGCGAGTGGTTCTTTGTCGCTGGCTGGTTTGGCAAAATATTTTCAGGCCGGTTCCATAAATACAATGGGTTTGATTGGAATGGGTCTTCTGCTGGTCGGATTTTGTTTCAAAGTGGCAGTCGTGCCCTTTCACATGTGGACGCCGGATGTTTACGACGGGGCGCCATCTCCAATAACAGGTTTTATGTCAGTTGGAGTTAAGGCAGCGGCTTTTGCCGCATTCCTTAGAGTTTTCTTTGAGTGCTTTGGTTCGGCGCAGGTTACCTGGTCACAAATTCTGTGGATCTTGGCCGTCTTGACTATGATTCTGGGAAACCTGGCGGCGTTAGTTCAGTCCAACATCAAGAGAATGCTGGCCTATTCCAGCATCGCTCACGCTGGATATATTCTTGTAGGCATGGTCGCCGGCACTTCAAAGGGCGCTGCGGGAATTCTCTATTATCTTTTAGCCTACATTTTTACCAACCTTGGAGCATTTGCCGTTGTTACCCTGGTAGGCCGAAAAGGGGAAGCCAACATAAGCATAGATGATTATAGGGGCCTGGGAAAATCCAATCCCTCTTTGGCTCTTGCAATGTCGATATTCCTGTTCTCGCTTGCTGGTATTCCACCAACAGCCGGGTTCATTGGAAAGTTCACGATATTCAGCGCCGCCATCGATTCAGGTTATATCTGGCTCGTTATTATCGGTGTTCTTACAAGCGCCGCATCAGTGTTCTATTATTTTAGAATAGTAATGAAGATGTATATGGAGGCTCCGGAGGTAGAACCTGAATGTCTCAAGTTCAGCCCATCAATGGCGCTTGCCCTTAGCCTCACCGTACTGGTTGTTTTATATATAGGCATTTTCCCAACCACTTATTTGAATTTGGCCACTGAATCGGTTAAGACATTATTTTGAAAGATCGTTGACTCACAAAAGGATTAGGATGCCTTTAAATGCGCTGGTAGTGACCGGTCACGGAATTAACTGCGAAATAGAAACTCGACGAGCTCTTGAGATTGTAGGCTTTAACAAAATCGATCTCGCGCACTTGAACTTCATTGTCGGTGGGGAAGTTGATATAGGGGGCTACCAGCTCATCGTGTTTCCCGGAGGGTTTTCTGGACGGAGACGATCTAGGAGCAGCTCAGGCCTGTGCAAACAGGATACGCCATTCTAAGATTGATGGCATGAACATCGTTGACAGCTTGATTGAGTTTGTTGCGCGAGGCGGTTTAATTCTGGGAATATGCAACGGATTTCAGCTACTGGCCAAACTGGGCCTTGTGCCCGCTTTTGATCAGGTCTATTTAGAAAGGGATATATCCCTTACAGCCAATGATAGTGGGCGATTCGAAGATCGTTGGGTTAGTTTGGCGGTTGATAAAATTTCGCCCTGTGTGTTTACCACTGGTCTCGACAGTCTGTATTTGCCTGTAAGGCATGGGGAAGGTAAAGTCGTTGGGCGGAGGGCAGACGTTATTGACAGATTGATGTGTTCACACCAGGCAGTTCTTTACTATACCAAGCTAGGGGAGTCTGATCCGACGCTCGAATATCCCTCTAATCCAAACGGGTCTACAAATGGCATCGCTGGTGTCTGCGATCCAACGGGGCGCATCTTTGGTTTGATGCCTCATCCGGAATGTTACCTGGACAGAACCAATCACCCCAGGTGGACTAGAGAAGAACTACCCGAAGAAGGAGTAGGACTCGCAATTTTCAGAAACGCTAAACGCTTTATTCTGGAATCATGAGCGCCCGGATTTGTCCGGGTAAATGGAAATAGAGTAATAAGTATTTCGTTCCAGCGTGACAAAATACGCTGAATAGTCACACAGGAGGTATCGATGGCATTGTTGGATCCTACAAAGATGGCTGATTGGCAGGTAGCCGAAGAAGCCGAGAAATCAATGAAGACCGTTTACCAGTTGAGAGACGAATTGGGCCTTGCGGAGGAGGAACTCCTTCCTCACGGACACTACGTCGGAAAAGTCGATTTCGCGAAGGCGCTAAAAAGGCTGAAAGACCGCCCAGACGGAAAATATATCGACGTGACCGCTATCTCACCCACTCCTCTGGGTGAAGGTAAGTCCACGAGTTCCATGGGGTTGGTTGAGGGCCTTGGTAAACGCGGTAAAAAGGTTGTGGCGGCTATCCGGCAGCCATCCGGTGGACCCACAATGAACATTAAAGGTTCGGCCGCTGGCGGTGGGTTGGCCCAGTGTATACCACTGACACCATTCTCACTTGGTTTGACGGGCGACATTAACGCCATTATGAATGCTCATAACCTTGCAATGGTGGCCCTTACCTCCAGAATGCAGCATGAATTCAATTATGACGATGCGGAACTGGCCAAGAGAAATTTGAAACGCTTGGACATAGATCCCCGTAACGTGGAATTCAACTGGATCATTGACTTTTGCGCACAGGCGCTCCGCAATATGATCATAGGAATCGGTGGAAAGATGGATGGTTTCATGATGAAATCCTCCTTCGCCATTGCCGTTTCCTCTGAGATCATGGCGATTTTGGCCGTTTCTACAGACCTCAAAGACATGCGAGAAAGAATGGGCAAGATCGTGGTGGCTTACAACAAGAAGGGTGATCCCGTCACGACAAGAGACCTCGAGGTCGACGGGGCCATGACGGCATGGATGGTCGAAGCGCTCAACCCGAACCTGCTTCAATCGATTGAAGGCCAGCCGGTGTTTGTGCATGCGGGTCCATTCGCGAATATCGCTATTGGTCAGAGTTCCATTATCGCTGACAGAATCGGATTGAAATTGGCGGATTACCACGTTACGGAATCCGGATTTGGAGCGGATATCGGTTTCGAGAAATTCTGGAACCTAAAGTGCCGTTTCTCAGGACTTAAACCCAATTGCGCTGTTGTTGTCGCTACGATTAGAGCGCTAAAATGCCACGGTGGAGCGCCGGTTCCAAGACCGGGACTGCCCATGCCAAAAGAATATGAAGGTGAAAACGTCGGTTGGGTTGAAGAAGGCTGTAAAAACCTGATCCATCACATTCAGACAGTGAAAAAAGCCGGAATCAATCCTGTCGTCTGCATCAACAGTTTCTACACAGACACCAAGAACGAAATCGCAGCGGTAAAGAGATTGTCTGAAGCCGCAGGCGCACGCGCCGCTGTCTCCCAGCATTGGCTCAAAGGTGGCGATGGCGCTCTTGAGTTCGCCGACGCAGTCGTTGACGCTTGCGAAGAAAAGAACGAGTTCAAATTCCTTTATGATTTGAGCCTTCCGTTGCGCCAACGCATAGAGTTGATAGCGAAAGAGGTTTATGGCGCTGATGGTGTTAGCTTTACTCCGGAGGCCGAGGCCAAAGCCAAAAAGATGGAAGCCGATCCTGAATTGGCCAAGCTGGGCACCTGCATGGTGAAAACTCACCTGAGCCTGTCGCATGACCCGAACCTAAAAGGAACTCCCAAGGGCTGGGTGCTTCCTATACGCGATGTCTTGACATACAAGGGCGCGGGTTTCGTCGTTCCAGTCGCTGGAGCTATATCGCTTATGCCGGGCACTGGTTCCAACCCTGCATTTAGAAGAGTAGACGTAGACGTGGAAACAGGAAAGGTTAAAGGAGTATTCTAGGACTTTTGTCCACTAGCATGATTAAAGCCGTAGAGTGAAAGCTCTACGGCTTTTTAATCTTTTATTCCCCTTGTTCTTGCCGGCATGTTTCTTTTGTATAGTATTCTCAGGCCTTCCATGGTTAGGTCATCATCGACTTCGTCAACAAATCTTGTATGAGCGCAAATGACTTTTGCTAGTCCTCCTGTGGCCACAACCTTGGGCCTTGATTTAAGCTCTTCAAACATGCGGCCCAGAATACCGTCAACTAGAGAAGCGTAACCGAATACAATACCGGATTGAATCGCCGATGCGGTATCTTTGGCTATGACTTGAGGAGGGGCGCTGAGTTCGACTCTGAAGAGTTTTGAAGCGCTATGAAAAAGAGCCTCAGCGGCAATTTTGACCCCAGGGGCTATTGATCCTCCTTCATATTCTCCAGCCGCGTTTATGTAATCAAACGTAGTAGCGGTTCCAAAATCTACCGCTATTAATTCACGCTTTAGTTTGTCATAGGCGGCCACAGCGTTTACAATTCGGTCGGCCCCTACTTCGCGAGGATTATCATATCTTATCGGCATCCCGGTTTTTATTCCAGGCCCTACGAAAAGAGGGTTAACATGTAGAAAGTTTAGGGACAACTCCTCTAACGCTCCTTTCAAAGGAGGCACAACGCAGGAGATGATTAGGCCACTGATTCCGTTCGTTTCAAGTCCCTGCCAATACATGAGGTTTTTCAGGATAACCCACAATTCATCTGCCGTGACATCTTCATTTGTGCGAACTCTCCACGATCCAAGTTTATCGTCGTTCTTGTAAAGACCTATGACGATGTTCGTGTTGCCGACATCAATGGCTAGCAACATTTTTGTTTCCTTTCTCTCAATTTTGCGATGTCAAGAAATACTCGTCAGAGAATACGAGTTTGCGCTCGACAAGTGAAGAGAAAGTTGTAACGAGGTGATCACGTTCAGCGCAATGAAGACCAGTGGTAAATTCATTGACTGAAACAAAACCCGATGTTAAGCTAAATTAATGGGATAGACCTTATCTGAGACTACTATTGGCATTTGTCTGCAAGGGTTCACCGTGCTCATTAATAACTTCCGGCGGTATCTACCATGAAACCCACTGGGCTGATTCGAGACAAAATATATCTGAAACATAATATGGGGATGTATCATCCAGAGAGTCCGGAACGGTTGGAGGTGCTCTATCAAATGCTTGACCAGCTTGGAAGCGCCTTCAACATTGACTATGTCGAACCGCGACAAGCTTCTCAGGAAGAACTATGCGCGAATCACGATGCTAGATATGTCGATCGCATTCTTAACACGAAAGGATGCGAAACTATCTTTCTTGATCCAGACACTTCGACATGCTGCGATTCATGGGAAGCTGCAATTTCTGCTGTTGGCGGGCTTCTATGCCTGGTGGATGGGGTGATTGATGGAACGATCAGAAACGGTTTTGCCCTGGTACGTCCTCCCGGTCATCATGCTGAGAATAAGAGGGCAATGGGTTTCTGTCTTTTCAACAACATCGCTGTGGCGGCGCATTATGCCTTGAACAGACACAATCTTGATAGAGTGGCAATAGTCGATTGGGACTTACACCATGGAAATGGAACGCAGAATTCCTTTTATGAAGATCCGCGTGTCCTGTTTATATCAACTCATCAATATCCACATTATCCAGGCACCGGGGGAATCCGTGAGATAGGCCATGGTCCAGGCGAAGGATATACCGTCAATGTTCCTCTGGCCTCAGGCGCAGGCGACGCTGAGTATATTACAGTTTATGACCGCCTGATATACCCGCTTCTGGAAAGTTTCCAACCACAGTTAATTCTGGTCTCCGCAGGATTTGACGCCCACGAAAAGGATCCGCTCGGTGGGATGAGTCTCACTGAAGATGGCTATGACGCCATGTTGAAGATTTTGATGCGATCTGCCTGGCAGACTTGTTCTGACAGATTGTTATTGGTACTCGAAGGGGGCTATCAACTTGACGCTCTCAGAAATTCAGTGAAACGCGTCCTATATACCCTTTCCAACTATGATCCCTCTGTAGAGTCTCCCGCAAAGTGCCCGGACATCTGCAATCTTCCACACGCTTTCAGGGCGCGCCTGAGAGATATACTTGCATTTGTAGGAAAATATTGGCCTACTCTACCCCAATTATGAGGCTGCTGCTGAACTTCCAACTTCATTTCAACCACACATCTCCACAGTCACATTTCCTTCGTATGCGGGGATGTTAAATTCTCGTGGTCAATGGAATTCTTTTAATAGATAAGCCCATAGGAATTACATCAAACAGAGTGGTGGGGATGGTTCGGAGACGTCTTGGTCGCTCTGTAAAAGTAGGACATACGGGAACTCTCGATCCCGCCGCGTCGGGTTTGCTCGTGATTTTGGTGGGAGTTGCAACACGGGCTCTTGATTTCCTGGACGAAACCCGGAAACGATACCTTGTCACTATCAGATTAGGGGAAGAGAGCGACACGTGCGACAGCGAAGGAACAATATCTGTTACTGGAGATCCTGGCAGTTTGAGCGCCGAACAGATAGACGCGTGTTTGAGAAAATTTAAAGGCCCTATCGAACAAATCCCTCCCCATTTTTCCGCCATCAAAAAGGACGGGGTTCCTCTTTACAGGTTGGCGAGGAAGGGTGTATTCCCGAGTTTGGAAAAAAGGCAAGTAGAAATATTTGAAATTACGGTTATTCGATGGAGTTCCCCAGATTTGGATGTTGATGTTATTTGCTCAAAAGGTACATACGTGAGATCCCTGGCGCGAGACATCGGAGTTTGTCTAGGGGTTGGAGGTAGGGTTGAGACTCTCAGAAGAATAGCTTCTGGCAATTTTGATGTGAAGAAGGCCCGCAGCGTTGATTTCATAAATAGCGCACCCGTGAATGATTTGATTGAATCGACCGTAGATCTTACTTACGTTTTGAAACATATTCCCCTTTTGGATATATCTGACCTGGATCTGGGAAAACTTGCCTGTGGTGTATGGGTCGATTATCCGCTCAAATCTGCCACGAATGAGGATGCCATTACTGTTTCGGGAGACAGACTGTATAGGGTCCAGGATAAATCGGGTCTATTGTTGATAATCGTTCGTGTAAATGTTGATGGTGAGAAGGCGAAATTGAAGCCGGTCAAAGTTTTCAACGTTCTTTCGCAGAGAGCCATTGAAGAGAAACATGAATAGTAGTAAAGTATATTGGAGATTTGGATGGTAACATTATTAAACTACAAGATTTAACACTACTAATTATTGCTCTTGACTTAATAAGAGATTATGGTTGGCAGCACGATCTATTTCATGGAATCGCTGCTAGGAATCGGATCAAGATCGGATTTGAGAGAGAATATCATGAAGAAATTTAACATAATGTTCATTTTTATGATTTTGATTCTAGTTACATCGTCTTATGGTCATTCTCCAAATGTTTTGGCTGACGCCAACGGTCAAGAGACCGTATCTAAGAAAAATGAAACGGTTGTTTTGGAGGCCGCGCCACTTTGGATTGTTGTTAATATGTTCACTGGAAGATCTTCAAAACAGGCGGTAATTGTTCAAGAGACTCTCGAAAGACTCGGGGCTGACGGGCGAGGAATTATACTGCCTTTTTCGGAAATTACAGTTGAGAACATGATGAAGTTAAAGCCGGCGTTCTTGGCCTTGAGCCCGAATGGAATTCCATGGTGTAAATATCAGGGTAAGAATGGACAGGACCTGCGAAACTTTTTTAAGGACTTACGTATAATTGTCGAAGATCTCGATATCCCGGTTATAGGGATTTGCGGAGGACATCAGGCTCTGGCTTTAGCATTTGGAGGCAAAGTCGGACCGATTCGGGGAGGAGAGGACGACTGTTTTCCGTATGGGCATAATCCCACAGAAAAGGGTAGGCACGATGTCCACGTCCTTCACAGGGACCCATTGTTTTTAGGCATGGGAAAGTCCTTGAATCTTGTCCAAAGCCATTATGATGAAGTCAAACGACTGCCCGCAGGCTTTGTAGCTCTTGCCGCAAATAAAATGTGTCCGTATCAGATAATAAGACACCCCGACAAGCCAGCTTACGGGGTCCAGGCTCACACAGAATACTATCTGAACTCCAGACCAGACGGTGGAATTCTACTTAGAAACTTTCTGGACATCGCCAGGACACACAACAAGATTGTACGCCAGCCTGGTTCGGCTCCCGCGACCCGATCACAAGCAATGGACGCGGCGGACTCCATGCCTTCTAGAAAGGCATTATGGTAGAGTTTGTCCTAATCGCAAACTATGTCTATAAGCGATTCCAACATTTCGAATTCAAGGGGGTTAAATTACCTTGAAAGAGTTTAAGCCAAGCATTGACCCGGAATCAGAACCCTTACGATATGCGGCTGAAGTCGTTGGTGGAGATCCCTTTTCGCGGTTTTTGGGTATCATTGTTGAAGAAGCGCGGGATTCCTACGCACGAGTCAGTTTAAAGCTGAAGCCGGAATATTGCAATTCAGCGGCTCGTAGTCACGGGGGAATCATCTTTTCAGTAGCTGATCAGGCGTTTGCGATAGCCTGCAATTCGCGAGGTTACTCAGCATTTGCGGCTGAAATGAAAATCAATTACTTCGAAGCAACCAGGGCCGGAGATACTGTTAGCGCGGAAGCCAAACCTATAGACATTCGGAAGAGAATCAGTTTATGGAACATTGAAGTTCGCAATCAGGACTCAAGCCTTGTAGCCGTGGCTCATGGACTGGCATACCATTTCGTGAAGTGATTAATCATGAATGAAATATCACAGCCGTTTGGCCGCGTCCTAGTTGTAGAGGACGACTTGTTCAACGGCCCCTATACTGTAGAGCTTCTGAGAGGATCCGGATTTGATGCCAATCTCGCTGTATCGGCCGAAGAAGCTCTGGTATTTCTTGACAATAGCAGTGAGTCAGAACCCGATTTGATTCTTCTGGACGTCAACCTGCCAGGTATGGACGGTTTGGAAATGGCCGCAAAACTGAAAGCTCATAGCGAATTCCAGTATATTCCAATAATCATATTTACTGTTCACGATTCTCTTGAATTCAAAATTCAGGGTTTAAACAGCGGTGGAGATGATTATCTGACCAAACCTTTTGAGGCTGACGAGCTTATGGCTCGGGTAAACGCCATGATGAGGATTAGGAGGCTTTACAAAAGCCTACAGAATGAACGCCTTGAAAACCGAAGGTTGTCCGAAACACTGGATAGTTCCGAGAAGCTTGCAAATCTCTTGGGGCGATCCGAAAAAATGCGCGGCATTTGTGATCTTATTCTGGATATATCGGGGTCCGATTCAAACGTTCTCATTCACGGGGAATCAGGAACAGGCAAGGAAATAGTAGCCAAGGCGATTCATGGATACAGTCAGAGAAGAAATGGACCATTTGTAATTGTAAATTGCGCTGCGTATGCTGAGACACTCTTGCAATCAGAGTTATTTGGACACGAAAAGGGAGCTTTCACCGGCGCAATAAAGTCAAAAAGAGGCAGGTTTGAACAGGCTGATGGTGGAGCGCTCTTTCTTGATGAGATAGGTGAAGTGAATTTGCCGACCCAGGTTGTTCTCCTCAGAGTCATACAGGAAAAGCGTTTTGAAAGGGTAGGTGGGGAAAACACTATTTCGACAGACGCGAGGATCATAGCCGCTACCAACAAGGATCTAAAGAAATCGATGCTCCAGGGGACCTTCAGGGAAGATCTATACTGGCGGCTAAATGTCATCAACATCCACATTCCTCCTTTGCGTGACAGGAAGGAAGATATTCCACAGTTAGTTAGCAACTTCATCGAAAGTTTCAACGAACGGTTAGGCAAGAAAATAATGAAATTTAGTCAGGATGCCATGGATCTTATCTTCAGGTATTACTGGCCTGGTAATGTCAGACAGCTTGAAAACGCTGTAGAGAGAGCCATGGTGATGTGCAAGCGGGAGATTATAAGACCAGAAGATCTACCGCAGGAGTTACGTCCCGGGGATTCCGAATTGTTTGGCTCGAGCGTTAAAGACGCTTGTTTGGGGACCCTTGAGCGCGAACATATCAGATCAGTACTGGAACAATGCAACTGGAACAAATTTAGAGCGGCTCAGGTTATGGGAATAAGCAGGAGCACTCTTTACAGTAAAATGAAAAAGCACGAACTGTTGGCGCCGGTTTGAATGGAAAGCCATGGAAGTCCAATTTTTTGAGGGGTTTCTGCAGTCAGAGGAAGGGCATATAATCCCTGTTGCGTGGGCACGCTCCGAATTTGGAGTTCGGGTTCAGGTATTTGATCAGATAAGGGAAATTGAAGCTTCGGAACTCGGACGACTCTCCGAATCTATTCTTGTAACTGTTGTGGATCTTGAAGGACTCGATTCCGTTAACTCCAATTATATAGTTGATGCGCTGTTGAAAGGGCAATATTATAATAGGCCCGGAGTTCGAGGGAAACTGGACACTGCGTTGTATTTACTGGTCAACGAGGCGCTTGGCGAACTTTCAAAACCGATGCTTGACTGACGCTATCCTGAAAACTTGTAAGCAAGCATCGAATGGTTACGGCATTTTTCTTGACAGATCCAAGCAAGAGTATTATTTTGGGGAGATAGGACTCAAGGATGCCAATCCAAGGGTCGTTATGAGCAAATTGGGCGGGTAGCTCAGCGGGAGAGCATCGGCCTTACAAGCCGAGGGTCACAGGTTCAAATCCTGTTCCGCCTACCAAGCCCTAGAACAAGTCTGTGGGTGCGTAGTTCAGTTGGTTAGAACGCCGGCCTGTCACGCCGGAGGTC
>FUWD012850330.1_pt1 | contig 23362 bp, 19 predicted proteins | sample 1063281 | NCBI WGS metagenome assembly FUWD01 (sample SAMEA79048168, study PRJEB19326) | metagenome | biome: marine | reverse complement strand
TATCTATCTGGCTTGTAAGGCTTATTGGGCAGATAATGCAGGCAGTGATGCATGTAGTGTTGCCATCGCCAAGCAAACTTCTTATGGCTATATTCAGTCTGAAAATGTGGAAGTGACCGTAACTTCGGGTACTGACACAGAAACAGACTTTGAGGCTACGGCTTCGCACAGTGGTAGTTCGACCACTTATACGGTGGACGAAAGCGGTACAATCAGTTAAACAGTCGTAGAAGCTGTATTTAACATTTCCTCCCGCTTCGGGTGGCATATCCGGGGCAAGAGGATAATTTTTTTGGCCCATGCGAACGATCCGCCCTATCTTTGGTTTTTTTAGTCCTGATTCTAGGTCTCTTATACCTGGCGACTCTTTCCCCAACGATTAACCATCGGGAAGGAGCTTATCAAATAGGACTTTGTAAGGATTCCTCAGCCCGCTTTTTTCCTCAATTTGTGACTCGACCGGGATTAGATACCAACCTGTGAAAATTGTCGGGTGCTTCAACCTGGCAAACGGGCTTGTTTTTCTTTAAAATATTTCGCCGGAAACCCCATTACCCCATTGAAATTAAAGGCTTAAGCTTCTATAATCATACGTATGATAATTGAAAAAGATTTCATTATTATAGGCAGTGGCATTGCGGGGCTTACATTTGCCCTCAAAGCTTCCCAGTTTGGGTCGGTAGCAATCATCAGCAAGGACGCTCTGGACGAATCGGCCACACTTTACGCGCAAGGGGGAATCGCCTCTGTCATGACCGATGACGATTCGTTTGAACTGCACGCCAACGACACTCTGGAAGCGGGTCGTGGACTATGCCGTGAGGATGTCGTGCGCATCATCTGTAGGGAGGGACCTTCCTGTGTCAGGGAACTGATTGAACTGGGCGTCCAGTTCACACGCATTCGCGGCGAAGACTATCACTTAAGCCGCGAAGGGGGACATTCCAAGGATCGCATTCTTCACGCAAACGACCTCACCGGACGTGAAATTGAACACACGATGATTGAAGCGATCAACAGCAGAGAGAATATGGACATCTTCTCACATCACATGTTGATCGATTTCATCACACTCTCAAGATTGGACTCCAAGGTAGAACCGGGAAGTTCTCAGGATGAAGCGCTTGGGGCCTATATTCTCGATGTAAAAAACAACCAGGTAAAAACGTTTGTTGGCAAGGTCACTCTGTTAGCCAGCGGCGGGGCCGGGAAGGTGTATCTTTACACTTCGAATCCGGATACTGCCACAGGCGATGGCATTGCCGCCGCTTACCGCGCCGGCGCTAAAATCTCCAATATGGAATTCGTTCAGTTTCATCCGACCTGCCTGTACCACCCGCAGGCTAAATCGTTTTTGATCTCTGAGACAGTCCGTGGGGAAGGCGGTATCCTGCGGTTAAAAGACGGTAGCACCTTTATGGAAAATTATCATTCTCTGGGGTGTCTCGCGCCGAGGGATATTGTGGCCCGCGCTATCGATCACGAAATGAAAAAAAGCGGCGATGACTGTGTCTTCCTTGATACCACTCACATAGAGGGGTATCGTACGCGCGAACGTTTTCCAAATATTTACCAGACCTGTCGAAAATTCGGATTCGACATGGCTCGCGAACCCATTCCCGTAGTTCCTGCCGCACATTATACTTGCGGAGGAGTTGCGGTCGACCTCAATGGTCAAACCAATATTCGCCGTCTTTTTGCCAGCGGAGAAGTTTGCTATTCCGGATTGCATGGCGCCAACCGTCTGGCTTCCAATTCGCTTCTGGAAGGACTGGTGTTATCTCATCGCGCCGTGAGCAAGGCTACCTCATTATTAAAGTCAGATGATTTTAATAAACTCATCACTCGCGACATACCGGAGTGGGATAGCGGAAACGCCGTAGACAGTGATGAATCGGTTGTCGTCTCACATAACTGGGACGAAATAAGAAGACTCATGTGGAATTATGTCGGTATCGTGCGCTCAGACAAAAGGCTCCATCGGGCGGAACGGCGCATCGAACTTCTTCTGGATGAAATCAAGGAATACTATTGGAATTTTACTATCACAAAAAACACCCTGGAGTTGAGAAATATTGCCCTCACAGCCCGGTTGATCATCATGGGCGCTTTGGAGCGAAAAGAAAGCCGCGGACTCCACTTCACTCTGGATTACACGCGCACTGATGACGAAAATTGGAAAAAAGACACTATGTTCCAAGACACCACACGTCGATTGATAACTAAAACCTCACATGGAAAATCACTTCATGAATGAAAAAGTCCCCATCTTAATTCGCGATTTCCTGGGAATCGCAACTCTGGCTTTCTCCTTATTCGCGATCGTTTCGCTGGTAACGTATTCTCCAGCGGACCCTTCGATGAATACTTCATTTTCCTCACAGGCTGCAGTTACCAATTCGGGAGGATTGGTTGGCGCATACATTTCTGATGGATTGGCCCAACTTTTTGGCAGTGGCGCTTTTTTCTTTCCTTTGATAACTCTGATTATGGGGTGGGCGCTGATCCGGGGAAAGGAATTTCATCATTGGCCGCTTCGTTTGGGCTCGGGAATATTTCTCCTCATAGGACTGTGTGCTCTATGTTCAGTTCAATTCAACACCGACCCTGTTTTTAAAAATTCTGTTCAAGTAGGCGGCCTCACAGGTGAAACGCTGGGAAGATTTCTGGTAATGTGGTTCAGCACCATTGGCGCCACTATTTTTCTCGTGACTCTGGTTTTCGCTTCGCTCCTTGCCATGACGGGAACAAATGTCAACAGCATGCTGGAATTAGCCGCCAAGCTTGCCGGGACTTATGCCGGAAAATTATTTCAACTGATCAGCAAAGTAAAAACGAAGTGTAACGAATGGATAGCAATCGCCCGCGAATCGGCAAAGGCTTCCAAAGCCGCAAAAATAAAGTCTGAAGAAGTGTTTGAACCCACAGAGCCGATCATTGTGACCCGGGAGAGACTGACTGAACCGGAGCCTGTTCAGGCACCAACCATCATCCCGCAAAAAAAGAAAAGCAAAGAAGAATTTATTGTTAATGAAGGTTCTATATCCGTATCTGAAGATGGCGATTATAAAATTCCGCCAATCAGTTTGCTGGACGATCCTCTACCGGTAGAAGAATCCGCTGAAATGAAGGAAGAAATCCTCCTCAGCAGTTCCATACTGGAACGCAAGCTGGCCGATTTTGGAGTAGAGGGAAAAGTAGTGCAGGTCCTGCCCGGACCCGTCATTACTTTGTATGAATTTGAACCTGCTCCGGGAATCAAGGTCAGTCGTATTCTCTCGCTGAGTGACGACCTGGCGCTTGCGATGCGCGCGCTCAGCCTGCGTATTCTGGCTCCGGTTCCCGGCAAACCCGTTGTCGGGATCGAAATTCCCAACACTCGTAAAGAAGTCGTTTCGTTCAAGGAGGTAATAACATCGAAAGGCTTTGCTAAAGCAGATTCCAAGTTGATGATGGTGATAGGAAAGGACAGCATTGGCGAACCTATGGTGCAGGACCTTGCGACAATTCCGCATCTCTTGATGGCGGGTTCAACCGGGTCGGGGAAAAGTGTCGGACTGAACGCCATGATCTCCAGCATTCTTCTCAACGCGACACCTGATGAAGTGAAAATGATAATGATCGATCCAAAAATGCTGGAGCTTTCGATTTTCGATGGCATTCCTCATCTCATCTCACCGGTAGTGACTAATCCGAAAAAAGCCGCCGCCGCCCTGGCTTGGGCTGTACAGGAAATGGAAAACCGCTATAAGCTCATGGCCGAATTGGGTGTTCGCAACATCACCGGATTTAACCTGAGGATGGACAAACTGCGTAACGAATATGAAGAAGAACTCGAACAGTGGGAAAAGGACCATGCAAAAGGAATCAAGCCTCATGAAATGGATCCTGATGAATTGATGGACGAGGAAGATGATAAACCGATAGAGCCTCAGGCCAAGTTACCCTATATCGTGATTGTCATTGATGAGTTGGCTGATCTCATGATGGTTGCCTCAAAAGGTGTTGAAGAAGCGCTCACACGGCTCGCCCAAATGGCCCGCGCTTCGGGAATTCATCTCATCGTTGCTACTCAGAGGCCTTCGGTCGATGTTTTGACTGGAATCATCAAAGCCAATTTCCCATCCCGCATTTCCTACAAAGTGACATCCCGGGTCGACTCCCGGACCATCCTCGATTCTATGGGTGCGGAAAAACTTCTGGGAAGAGGCGACATGTTATTTATGCCGCCGGGTACGCATCGACTGTTGCGTATTCACGGGGCGATGGTAAGTGATGATGAAATCGAAAGAATTATCAAATTCATCAAGGAGCAAAAGAAACCGGATTACATTGAAGAAATTTTCAGCTCTGTTGTCGTGGAAGATGAAAAAACTGAGGAGGCTGAAGATTACGATGAAAAATATGACGAAGCGCTGGCTCTGGTTGCCAGGGACAGACAGGCCTCTATTTCCTACATACAAAGAAGATTGCGAATAGGGTACAATCGTGCCGCACGCATCATAGAAACCATGGAACGGGATGGCGTGGTGGGGCCCTCTGACGGAGTCCGGCCTCGGGAGATTTACGTCAACCCCATTTCCGTTGAATAAGGGGTTCCGTATTTTAACGACTCCTCTGGGAAAATGATGCGCAATCTCACTCAGCCATGAGGCGCGACTCATGCCCAAAGCGCTACAAATTTTTGTTTACTGCCTGCTGTTAGTTTTTACGTTCTCGTTCTCGGCAAGTGTCAGCGATGCCAAAATTTTTTCCAGGAAAGATGGAAGCGGAAAAACTCACTTCACCGATGATCCTGCCATAATTCCAACCAGGTATCACGAAGGGAAAAAGGATGGTCTGCGTACCATCACAGAAGCCCCGCCTCAAGTATCTCAAGAGCCTCATTCTGAATCGAACTTTCCTGTAACTCGATTAAACTTCTCTCAGGAATACCGCATCCCACTGGTCCTCACTGATAGTGGTAATTTTATTGTTGATACAACGACGCAGGTCGTCTGGTTCTATGAAGATCTTCCCAAAAACTTTAGATTATTAGAATAAACCCTATGACTTTTAATCTACCAGTCCATTTTGGTCATGTCGGCTGAATCCTTTTCATCCCACTCCACAGTTAACGATTCGCAACCCCCTGTCCTTTTTCTTTTTCTTGGTGCCAGTAATCTTGCTCGCTCCTACTGCGGATTGAAAAGTTGTATCACGCGGTGCCTGTCTCCAAGGTCTGTGAGTTTTATTCATGCTTTGGGTCCGGGACGGGGCTATATTCGCGAGGGAGGAATTTTCAATGTGGTTTATCCTCCAATTCTAAACTGCGGTATTTTTGAAGGGGTTCCCGGCAGAGGCGATCAGCAGGTTGTGGCTCTTATAACAGACATCGGCAACGATATTATGTATGGTGTTCCTGCGAAAGAAATTATTGCTGGACTGCGATCTATTTTTGCCACGTTGCGAGAGGCTGAGGCCAGGATTTTTATCACCTTGATTCCGGTAAACCTTCAAGATGATATTGATGAATTCTATTTCCGCGCCCTGCGCCGTATTTTTTTCCCAAGCAGTACAGTCGCATACGATCAGGCTTCGGAGGCGGTTCGAGAGATCAATAAGTTCATACTTGAATCCGCTAATGAAAATTTAAAAGTGATCGGCGGACTGGAACAGTATTGCGGTTTCGACAAAATTCATTACAGTTTACTCAAGAGCTGCTCGGCATGGTCTTATATCGCCAGCAATTTAACAGACTCTCTCGGCACCACGGCTTCGCCCGACATGAAGATTTCAGAAACCGCAGTATCACTGGCGAGCAATCTCGCCCGAATATTTTTCACCGATATGCTCGGCATAATGAACAAAACCAACGAGACGTTCTGACTTATCATGGGATACCTGCTTACTGTTATCAGAATAATTGGAATCGTTCTGACCTACATTATTTTTGGACTGATGGGCTTGGGATTGTTCTTGATATTTTTTTCATCCAGAGAGTCACATTACCGGAGCATTGTTTTTTTACCCGCCTGTGGGCGCAATGTTCCTGTTTTCTGCTTAACATAAAAATCCGAAGAACAGGCAGTGAGGAAATTTCTTCCGGATCACTTATCGTTGCCAACCATGTGGGAACACCCGATATTTTTGTCATGGGGTCCTGCTTCCCCGCATTTTTTATATCCAAGGCCGAAATAGGACGCTGGCCGTTCATGAGTTGGCTGACCCGGCTTGGCGCCACTATTTTTGTGGATAGAAATCGCAAGCAACAGGTTCGCGCTACAATAAATCAAATTCGTCACCGCATGAATGCTCAATGCTCGGTGATTCTTTTTCCTGAAGCGCAAGCCACGGATGGAACCGACATTTTACCCTTCAAATCATCTCACTTTGAAGCCGCAGTTCAAACGGGACAACCCGTGGTTCCTGTCATCATCCGCTATCATGATAAAAATTTTCCATCCATTGCCTGCTGGTATAATATTAATTTTCTGACGCACATTTTCCGTTTGCTAAAATACCCGCGCCTGGATGTGACGGTGGAGGTTCTTCCTTCTTTTAACGGAGAATCAGACAGAAGGATTCTAGCGCGAAATTGTCATGAAGCCATTCGCGAAAAATATCTGGCTTCGATTGATAAATAAATTCCTGAGGTTTCCCAATTGAGTTACCTTTATAATTGATCCAGTCAATTTTCAAAACACAGTTTCTTTTTTGAAACAGCACGATTGAATCATCTATACTAAAAATGATTTTACCCTTTAAAGACAAAAATCCTCAGATCGATTCATCGGTCTACATTGTTGACAGTGCCGTGGTGGTTGGCGATGTTGTTATCGGCGAGGAAAGCAGTGTGTGGTTCAATGCGGTGGTTCGCGGAGACGTAAATTATATTCGCATTGGCAGGCGCACCAATATTCAGGATGGGTGCGTACTCCATGTCTCTCGCAAAGATTATCCTCTGGTTATTGGCGATGGAGTCACCGTCGGGCACAACGTTACTCTTCATGCCTGTACCATCGCCTCCAACTGCCTTATCGGAATGGGCGCTGTTGTCATGGACGGTTCGGATATTGGTCAGAACTGCATTATCGGCGCGGGCGCTCTGGTAACACCGCACACCGTAATATCCCCGGGCAATATGGCCGTAGGGTCCCCGGCAAAAGTAAAGCGTAAACTAAGCGAAGAAGAAATTCAATCCATTCGCGACTCGGCTGAACATTATGTTAGCGACATCCAGTCCTACTTATCCAAATGAGTAAATTATCCAAAAATTCCGTGTCGCTTGGCGTCATAGGTGGAAGCGGCGCCTATGATTTACTGGCCAATGAGGTTTTTGGAGAAAAAGTATCCAGCACTACCCTTGAAACACCGTTTGGAGAAAGTGCGCCGATCCATCATTTCAGGGCGGATGATCTGGACTACCTGTTCCTCTCGCGGCACGGGGAAAGCGATTATTCAATCACCGCCCCTTTCGTTAATTATCGAGCCAACATCTATGCGCTTAAAGAATGTGGCGTTGAGCGTATTATTTCGTGGTCCGGACCCGGCATCATCAACACTTCTTTCAAGCCCGGTGAGTACGTGTTGCCGCATGACATCATCGACGAGACAAGAAAAAGAGAAACTACTTTTTTCAAAAATCGGGGTATTGGTTTTATTCGCCAGAGCCAACCCTTTTGCCCACAGATTCGCCAGGTGATTCATGGCTCAATGCACACCCTTGGGTTTCCTCACCACGAGCAAGCCGTTTATGTTTGTACCGAAGGACCCCGCTTGGAAACTCCTGCTGAAATTAAAAAGTTTTGCTTGAACGGTGGAGACCTGGTGGGAATGACTCTGGTGCCCGAACTTTTTCTCGCCCGCGAACTCGAGATATGTTACGCATCCATTTGTTACCTTACCAATTTTGCCGAGGGCGCTGTCGTCAGGGAATTCAAAAAAGGCGAATTGTTCGAAGGCATGCAGACCGATCTGGAAAAAGTTCAGGTTGATGAAGCCATTTCCCGTTTCCCAGCTATTCTTGCCGGGACGTTTCTGAATCTGCTAGATACTGAGCGAGTCTGCCAATGCAAGGACGCAATGCAACGCTACAAAAATAAAGGTATGATTAACGACGACTGGCACACTTGGCCTGGCCCCGCCTGATTTTTTCCCTAGGCTTGCTATCGCCGATTCATTAATATCAAAATATCAGAAAATCTGGATCGCAAGTTTTAGTTTTCGTCAAGGCCTTTAAGTTTGTGCGTCATTGAGACCGCGCAACGGAATCCCACATAATGATATCTATAGAGCGGTAGACTCATGATCCGCTTGGAAGGCCGCATGCTATTGTCAGAATTGCGCCAGGACCCACCACGCATAACCTTGCCTCCATTCTCATGATCACTTGATGTCCATTCCCAAACGTTTCCTGTCATATCGTACAGTCCAAACGGGTTTTGTTTTTTCTGTCCGACAGGATGCGTCTTCATTTCCGAATTGCCTTTGAACCAACCCAAATCTACGACCAGATCTTTTGAGAATATAACTTTATCTCTCAATTGAGCGGCCCTTTCCCATTCCCATTCCGTTGGTAGACGCTTGCCTGTACTTTGGCAATACTTTTCCGCCTCAAACCAGTTTACCTTCTCGACAGGCTGGGTTGATCCTTTAAAGAATGATGGATTCTTCCCCGTAATTTTTTCATAAGTTTGCTGGGTGGTTTCATATCTATCCATATAAAAGGGGGAAACATTTATATTTTTTCCGGACCATTCCACATTTCCTTCTGGAATAATGGCCATGCCCTCGGGAATTGGTAATTCCTCAGCACCCACAACTGCTATCCAAAGTAGAATAAGCATGGCACCATAACAACAACGGAAAAACCCAACCTTCATACCAACTTCTCCTTTTGCAACTTAAAACGATTTTATTTTCGTTTTAAATTGTAGCAAAGAAGAGTCGTTTTAGAATATTAATAGAGTGCAGAGGAAAGAAAGGGAGGTTTCTCCATCGAGAAATCTCACAGGATGAGAAATTCTCGACAGAGAAGAGACAAACATGATGAACCAAATGAAAAGGAGATTAAACGGTTTGCAACTTTTTATCCAGGCGGCGCTTTAATTCCAGAAGTTTCCATTGGCCGGCAAAATAGGATGGCGTACTTTCCCGCGTGATTGTATACACATTGATCGCCCTGGATTTATTATCCAGCGAACCTCTTCCAAATTTACCAGCCGTATGAAAATTCATTATGCACCTCCTGATTAACGATTCTGTTAATCTATAGAGCAAGGGCTATGCCAAAGCCCAGAAAAACACATAAATTATTGTTAAACAATAAGTTATTGCTATTATTGGTTGATGATGAAGCAGAAAATAGTTGTCTAAAAACAGGCAATATCATTGCGCCTGCTGCTTTTTTGGACATAAACTGAAAATTGCTTTGATGTTTTGATCATATAGGATTATTTTGGTGACCTTATTTAAGAACTTGGATCAGAGTCTGTGGTGATACCCAATCGAGTTATCAGGTATTTTTATTATCTTGGATATGCCCTCGGTCAATGTGGTCGTACTCAGTTTCCTACATTTAAAGAGGGTTTGATCGGCTTCTATTCCGCCTACATGCAACACGAATACTATGTGAAGGATCCTCTGCATTATCCATCAGTTTATGGCCTTAATTAACTCCGTTTATCGCGTGTTGGATAATTCTGCTACAGAAAATTTTTTAATATTTTATGATCAACTCCTCAATCACGAAACGAATCTTATTGGTTCTACTGTTTGCGTTGACACTTGTCAGTTGCGAAAAAATAGAGGGGATCCCATTGCTTTTGCCTTCGGCGGCGGAACCTTCGGCAAAAAACCATAATGACCGGGGGATTGAATACTTCCACAAAGGCAAGTATATGGATGCTCTAATCGCGTTTACTCAAGCCAGCGTCGCCGACAATACCGCCGGAGAAATTCATTTCAACCTGGCTTTAATGCAACATCAACTAGACAAGCACGATGAGGCAGAGGACCACTTCAAACTGGCACGAAAATTTGCCGATGGTAACGAAAAAATTCTGGAGTCTGGACTACTAAAAAAATACCTCGATCAATAATAAAAACAATAAACTTCGCGAAGACTTTATTTTTAAAACCCCCCTTTTGGCAAAACAGTCTCCGGCGAATTGAAGAAAAATTTACGCGATACTCTATATAATCGTTCCTGATTTGTTAGTCTTTTTTATTCATAGAAGACTGTTTCGCGACCAGTGCCTACTGATTCTAAAGGATTTTTCCTGTCACCGTATTTTTTTATCTGACACTTAATAGCTTATGCTTACAAACCAAAATAGAGATCGCTAACATGGGCCATCATGTGTGGTAATTGTAAAAAAAGGCGCTGAATTGAAGATTCTTTTGGTTGAAGATAACGAAATGAACCGGGACATGCTATCCCAACGGCTCAACTGTAAAGAAGAGCTTTTACTATCCCTGAACAATCCCTGCGGGAGAAATATCGCCCTCCACGCAGAGGTATCCTATCTATCTCTTGACAAACGCGCCCTAAATAAAGTATATGTATTGTTTCCCTCATACGGGCATAGACCCTTTTAATTCAGGAGAATTCATTGGCTAATCATAAATCTGCGCTCAAACGCAATCGGCAAAACGCAAAACGAAACGAACGTAACAAGGCGGGACGTACCCGTATCAAAAATGCAATCAAGCTTGTTCTCGAAGAAGTAGATGGAACCAACAAGGAAGGCGCTCAAAAAGCGTTGAAAGAAGCAGAAAAGACCATTTCAAAACATGCCGGTAAAGGAGCGATCGCAAAGCGTGCCGCTTCCAGAAAAATTTCTGGTCTGGCTAAAAAAGTGTATCAGGTTTCAGCTTCAGCCTGAACAGAGTCGTAACAACAAAGACTCTAGAATCCCCTGAGGATCCTTCCCGGAAGTTTTAAGCTCACGATCCGCTTCAAATAAACTCTTGATACCGTTTCTCAATGTCGCACGATTGAAGTTTTTTGTGTATTGCATGGCCTTCTCCACCAGGAATGGCTTTGCCCCCATCAGCTCGGCTATTTTTCGCGCTCCCAGTTTTTGCGCCTGATAATGCTTAACCTCCCACAATGTTCTGAACTGCCAGGCGATCAAACCCAGTATTTTCACCGGGTCTTCCCCGTGGTCCAGCTGATTTTGCAACAAGCGCAAAGCCTTCTCCGACTTCTTCTCCTTAAGAGCCTCTGTAAGAGCAAAAGCATTTTCCATTTTTATTTCTCCGACCAGTTCTGCCACCATTGATCCTGTGATGGTTTTGGTTTTCCCGGCATAGGTGATTACCTTTTCAAGTTCTTTGGCCAGAATTCCCGGTTTGGCCCCAACCCGCTCCACCATCTTGCGCGCCGCATCCGCCTGTAATTCATAGCCCATAGCCCTTGAACGCCGTTTCACCCAGGGAATCAGTCCCGCTTCCTGAGGCGCCTCGCAAGCCACCGCTCCTTTTTGCGAGGTGAGAGCTTTATAAATCTTTCGTTTGCGGTCTGCCTTGTCCGCAGTGATAACCAGACAGGAGTCGGGTGCCGGGTCGGCAACATAATCAAGAATTGTTTTTTGATCGGAGTCTTCCAGGGTCTTCTCATGCAGGTTGCGAACGATAACCAGTTTGGAACCTCCCATAAAGGAAAGAGTCTGAGCCGCTCCCACCCAGCCACCCGCCGATGACTCACGGGCTTCGAAATTTTCCAGATTGAAATCTCTGTTATCCGGAGTGATCAGTTGACGAGTGAGCGCCTGAACTATCTCAACACGATAAAAACTTTCCAGTCCGTAAAGAAAATAAAACGGGACAACGGTTCCTTCCTCAATATCATGAAGAATCTGGTCAGGAGTCATTAGATGTTTTTCAGAATTGTTCGATTACGGTACTGACCAGTCGATCAGCCAGGTCACCATAAGTTTCTTTAAGAGCGTTGAATCGTGCAGTTTCAGAATCAATAACACCTGCGGTCGCCCGGTAATTCCATTGAGTGGTAAAATCCTGTTTGAAAAACGTTTTCTTTAAAACCTGATCATAAACTTCGATGCTAATTCCCAGACGCACAACATATTCCTCCGCCGCATCCGTCCCGCCGAATGATACTGCTCGAAGGTTATAGTTGGTTAACGTTCCACGCAAGATCATATCCGCCTTCCGAGTGCCAACCACCGTGAGCCTGCCGTCAGTAATAAAAGCCTTGCGGATCTCATCGGTGGCATCGCGGTGAATATTTGGTTCCGAAGAAGAATTTTCAAATACAGGAATGGCAATTGTGCGGAGGTGAGGTGGAAGTGCCGACCCATAACCCGCAAGATGGTAACCGCAACTGGAAATCGGAAGAACAAATATCAGAATATAAAAAACTACACGCAGAATTTTCATTCTCTCTATTTCACCACAATATTAACCAGCTTGCCAGGGACCACGATGACTTTTTTAATCTCCTTACCCTTCGTTTGCTCCTCTATCTTCGTATCACCCAGCGCCTGACTCTTGATGTCTTCCTGACTGGCACTTGCAGAGACCGTTATCCGTTGTCTCACCTTACCATTCACCTGAACCACGATCAACAGTTCCTCTGTTCGGGTCAAACTTTCATTGAACACCGGCCACTCTACTTCAACAAGTGACGTTTCATGACCCAGTAGCGACCACATTTCCTCGGCAACATGGGGTGCAAACGGAGAGAGGAGCAATATTAAAGCATCAAAACTTTCCCTCACCACAGCTATGGCTTCATTGCTTTTGGTTTCCTGCGAAGTCCATCCATCGCGAAAAACGTAAAGATGGTTCACCAACTCCATGATCGCCGAAATAGCCGTATTGAATTGCATACGGACTTGAATATCATCTGTTACGCGACGGATGGTTACATGAGTCATACGTCTCAGTTCGCTTAATTCTTTCGTATCCGCTTCATACCCCTGGGAAACAGAACCCGCCGACCTGATCTCATCCGCAAAATCATCAAAAATCCGCCAGACACGTTTTAAAAAACGGTAGCAACCTTCTACACCCTGACTGCTCCACTCAAGATCTTTTGCCGGAGGGGCGGCAAACAAAATGAATAACCGGGCTGTGTCGGCTCCGTAATTTTGAATGATCTCGTCCGGATCAATCACGTTGCCTTTTGATTTGGACATCTTCGCCCCGTCTTTAATAACCATCCCCTGAGTGAGTAAATGCTCGAACGGCTCTTCAGACTTAACCAGCCCCAGGTCATGGAACACGAGATGGAAGAATCGCGAATAAAGTAAATGAAGGATCGCGTGTTCGATTCCGCCGACATACTGATCCACCGGCATCCAGTAGTCCACATCATCTTTATCGAATGCAAACTGGTCGTTTTGCGCCGAAGTGAACCGGTCGAAATACCACGAAGAACAAACAAATGTATCTAACGTATCTGTTTCCCGGCGAGCGGATTTACCACATGCGGGGCATTGAGCCTCATAAAATTCAGCAAGTGTAGTCAAAGGAGACCGCCCGCGATCACCCAATTCAACGTCAAGCGGAAGTTGCACCGGAAGCTGGTCCTGGGGAACCGGAACCAATCCACAGTCATCACAATGAACAATCGGAATCGGCGTACCCCAATACCTCTGACGCGACACCCCCCAGTCACGCAAACGAAAATTCACTGTGGCTTTTCCGATTTTTTTATCTTCCAGGAATTCACAAACTTTTCGCCGGGCCGCATCACCACGAAGTCCATCAAACGAACCCGACCTTGCCATCGTTCCATCAGAGGAAAATGCTTCCGTCATGGTCGCCGCATCGAGCGAACCTTCCGCAGGTTCGATGACCACGCGTACCAGCAGATTGTACTTACGCGCGAAATCAAGATCGCGCTGGTCATGTGCCGGAACAGACATGATCGCGCCCGTCCCATAATCCATCAGCACAAAGTTTGCCGACCACACAGGAACATCTTCGCCTGTGAGCGGATTGACCGCATACGCTCCGGTAAAAACTCCTTCTTTCTCTCCGGTTTCACTGGTACGGGAAACTTTGTCTTCCTGCTTGACCTTGCTGATGAATTCGTCAACCGCCGTTTCCTGATCTGTACCACGGGATAACTCAAGGGTAAGCGGATGTTCCGGTGCCAACACCATGAACGTCGCTCCGTAAAGCGTGTCTGGTCGCGTAGTGAATACTTTGATCGCCTCGTCTTTTCCCTTGACCTGAAAATCAACTTCAGCGCCATAGCTTTTGCCGATCCAGTTGCTTTGCATCGCTAGCACCTTATCGGGCCATTTTCCTGACAGCGTTTTACATCCCTCCAGCAACCGGTCGGCATAATCTGTTATCTTGAGGAACCATCCCTCCTGAAATCGATCTTCCACTTCGCCATCGCAACGCCAGCAACATCCATCGACGACCTGTTCATTGGCCAGCACCGTGTTACAGGCCTCGCACCAGTTGACCTGGGATTTTTTCCTGTAGACCAGTCCCCTTTCATAAAATTGCAAAAAACACCATTGGTTCCATCGGTAATATTCCGGACGGCATGTGGCGATTTCCCGGTCCCAGTCGTAACTGAATCCCAGGCTCCGCAACTGTATTTGCATAGAGCTGATGTTTTCTTCCGTCCATTGGGCAGGGTGCGTCTTGTTCTGGATAGCGGCGTTTTCCGCAGGCAATCCAAACGCATCCCAACCAATCGGATGCAATACATTAAAACCTTTCATACGCATGAACCGGGCCACCGCATCACCGATTCCGTAATTGCGCACGTGACCCATATGAATTCTTCCTGACGGATAAGGAAACATCTCCAGCAGGTAATATTTTTTCTTTGAAGAATCGCGTTCCACTTTGAAGGATTTGTTATCCTCCCAGTGCTCCTGCCACTTCGCTTCTATAGTTTTAAAGTCGTAATTCAAAATTAGCTTTCCTGTTAAATGAAATTTTTAAAATCGTAGATGGATATGTGTCTTATTGCTAAAGAAATAAACCCTTCCCAAGGGAACCGACATAGTAGCGAAATTAATTCAAAAAATCGACCCTCCTCGAGACCGAGTGCTATAATCCTTCCCGTGACAGAACTTTCTTAAATCACTGCAGTGATTTTTTAAGGCTTATGACAGAACCATCTGGAATTATTGGAGCGGTATTCATAATATACGCGGGAGTCATGTTGTGGATTGGCTATTCTGCATCCCACGCCACCCACTCTCCCGCTGGTTTTTTTCTTGCCAACCGATCGCTCAAGGCCTGGGTCACCGCCATCTCTTCCACCGCCAGCTCTGAAAGCGCCTGGGCAGTACTGGGAACCGTTGGCCTGGCGTATAAAGAAGGACTCTCCGCTTTATGGTTTTTTCCCGGCTGTATCCTGGGATATGCTCTCAACTGGATATTTCTCGCCGAGCGTCTCAGGAAATATTCCCATGAAAAAGGGTCGTTAACCATTCCAGATTACCTGACATCATCTTTAAAAGACCATAGCGATCTTTTACGCATCGTTTCCGTTACTATCATCTTCGCCTGCATGATGGCCTATATCGGGGCACAGTTCACAGCCATCGGTAAAACCTTCGACGCTATTTACGGTATCCCGCACCTCATCAGCATTCCTGTAGGCGGAGCTCTTATTATCATCTATACGACGATGGGCGGGTTTCGCGCCGTGGCTTTGACCGATCTGGTTCAGGGAATCCTCATGGTGCTCGGACTGGTCGTATTGTCACTGACTGCGCTGGTGGAGTTGGGCGGATTCTCTGCAATGATCCAAAAGGTAAGCGAAGCCTCGCCGACTGCGCTCACATGGATGGGAGGCAAACCCGTCGCCATCTTTTTCGGATCGATGGTCGGGTTGTTGGGCATCGGCCTGGGTTACCCCGGTCAACCGCACGTGATCACCCGTTACATGGCGGCGAAGGATACAAAAACCATCAAGCAGGGAATGTGGATAGCCCTGGGTTGGGGAACTCTGATATACAGTTCGGCAATTCTTCTTGGCATCTGCGGACAGGCTCTTTTCCCCGGACTGGGTGATCCCGAACATTTGTTCCCCATCGCGTCTGGAAAGTTGCTTCCGCCTCTCTTCCATGCCGTGGTTTTAACCGGCGTACTCGGCGCGATCATGTCCACCGCGTCTTCACAGGTTATCGTTGCCACGTCCGCTGTAGCGCACGACCTCTACAGTAAGATCATGCACAAATCACACAGCGACAAACAAATAATTTATGTGAGCCGACTTACTGTTTTGTTGATTGGACTCGGCGCGATGACCGTGGCCCTCGCCGAAACTCAGGTTATATTCTGGTTTGTTTTGTTCGCCTGGTCCGGACTCGGCGCGAGCTTTGGTCCTGTAATCCTGTTCACCCTCTACTCAGATAACGTGACCCGCGAAGGAGCCGTTGCTGGAATGTTGACCGGATTTTTCACAACGATCATCTGGAAGATGACGGGATTATCCGACAGCATCATCTACGAACTCGTCCCCGCGTTCCTGCTCTCCGCCATCGCAGTATGGGGTGTAAGCCGCTTTCAAATTAAAAACTAATCTAAACACTAAATATTTAGGCTCTTATTATGATCTCAACCCTTCAACTGGTCGTCGATGATATCAGCCATGCGACGGGATGCCCCCTGATGATGCAGGACGAATCCTTTTGCTTTTCCTTCCAATCTGGCGAGTTCTGTTCTTTCTGATAACCAGTGGCGGACTGCCGCTTCCAGCTCATCCGCAGTGCTTACCTTTATCCCAAGCCCGCTTTCTATTAGCGCATCCGCGTTGTGCTGATTGTTTTCCACATAGGGTCCGAACAAAACCGGTTTGCCGTAGGCGACCGGTTCGATTAGGTTGTGTCCGCCGCCGGGAGTTACAAAACTGTTACCCACAAATGCGAAGTCGCAGATTGAATAAACTTCCGCCAGCTCTCCCATTGTATCCAACAATAGAACGGAAAAGTCGTAACCGTCTTTATCCCATTGATCTGATCGGCGGACAAAACTGATTCCTTTTGACATGATGATCCGGGCTGTATGAAAACTTCTTTCCAGTCGACGCGGAGCCAAAACCAAAGTTAAATTTCCAAACTGCTCCTTCAACCTGGCATGAACATCGAGAATGACTTCCTCTTCTCCTTCATGGGTACTTCCCGCCACCCAGACCATGGACAGGGGAGCGATTCGCAATTTCTGACGAACTTTGTCCTGCTTCTCTTTTGTAAGAGTCGGGAGTGTGTCGAACTTTGGATCACCGATCACCATGAGACGTGACCTGTCAACGCCTATCGATTCCAACCCGTTGCGACTGTGTGGATTCTGCATGCACAACATGGTGAACCAGTTGAACAGTTGCGAAAAAAATGCGCCGAATATTTTATACTTCCGCATGGATCGGCTGGAAATGCGACCGTTGAACAACAACGCAGGCACCCCCTTCAATTGCAAAATATGGATGAATCCCGGCCAGAACCCGGTATCAACCAGTACAAATACATCCGGTTGAATTCTTTGAATAGCGCTCCAGGTAAAAGGCAAACAATCGAGAGGATGAAACATTAGAACGTCTATATCCGGCAACTTTCTTTTCGCCGCTTCAAATCCGGAATCGGTTGTCACCGAGACAACAATGCGATCCTGTGGTCTGTCTTTCCTGATGAGACGGATGGCGGGTGTCGCCCCAACGACCTCGCCCAGCGACAAAGCATGAAACCAGATAGTTTTCTGTGCCTTTTCCGGTACGTCGTCTAAAGGAACAAAACCAAAATGGTCTTTGAGTCTGCGCCATTTATCTCGACTCAAGAAAGAAAAAAGAGAGAAACAGGGCGCGACAATCAAACACGCTAATATTGAAATTAAATGATAAAGATAAATCATAAACGGAGACCGAGGACCGGAAACAGGAGGCCGGATAATCAAAAATTTTCCCGGCGAGTCTTAATTGAATTTGCTAACATAGCCGAAATTTTCCTGTTTTCCTCTAATACATGTTCAGTAACTGGTTTTTCAAAAACGCACCGGATGAAAATTTGCAGCTGCCCAATTTATTGGGCGGTTTTAAAGGCACCCAATAAATTAGGTAGCTACAAAAATAAATCAGACTAGCCGATCTCCAATCCCTCTATCAACTCAATCGTTTTATCTACTGCTCCACGATTTTTAAAAACGGTCGCTTGAGCCTTTTCACCCCGGCGCTGACGTTCCTCCCGGTCGGCCAAAAGATGGTTCAAAGCATCGTACATATCTGCCGGGTCATTGATCTGGATGCCGCCACCTGATTCTATCAACATTCTGGCTTCTTCTTCGAAATTGTTCATGTGCCTGCCAAACACAACAGGTAACCCGTGAGATGCCGGCTCGATAATGTTTTGACCACCAAACCTTGGATTGAATCCACCGCCAACAAAAGCCAGAAGGGCTTTCGCATAATATCCGTTCAACTCGCCCAGACAATCGAGCAGAATAAGACGCGAATCCTCTGAATCGCCTCGCTCGGTATGAAGCTGAAACTTTATCCCGTATTCCTTAATCAATTCTTCTACTTCACGAACCCGGTCTATATGACGCGGGGCGATAACAAATCTGAGCTTTGGATATTCCGCGTGCAATTTTTTAATCGCTTCCATCGCCGGTGCTTCATCACCCGGTCGCGTTGACCCGAAGACCACCCAGTTGGATTCTTTATTCCCTTCCGTGGATATTTTGCTATCTGATATAAGCGCATCAAATTTTATATTACCGTCTATACTGGTTTTATCCCGATCTACTCCCAGACTAAGCAGACGGTCAGCGTCCTGTTGCGTACGCATGGAAAAGAAAGTCACGTTTCCCGCGATCCAGTTAAACAGAAAATGAAATTTTTTATAGCGCTCTGCCGACCTTTGAGTGATGCGTCCGTTTGCAAGCAGAACGGGTATCCCTCGGCGCCTGCATCCATGAAGAAGGCTCGGCCACATTTCCGCTTCAATGAGAACAAGAAGCGAAGGGTTGATGCGGTCAAACACCGGATTGAGCCACAATGGAAAATCGGGCGGCATTCTAAATACATACTCCAACCCTTCCTTCTTTGCCTGCTCAAAACCTGTCGGCGTGAACGTCGATAAAACGATTTGACGGGTCTCCCCTTTTTCTTTCAGTGCAGTGATCAGAATTTTCACCATCCGCACCTCACCCACCGATGCCGCGTGAATCCACAAACAATTGTCCAGCGCTTTAAGAGCGTTGCACCCCTGCAACCTCGCCAGAAGGCCGACCCTGAACGCGGAATCGAAAACCATTCGCAAAGCCACAAAAGGCAATGCAACTAGGATGGCTAATCCGATGATGATATGATAAACAAGGCTCATAGGAATCAAAGTATACCCAATTCGCGGGACATAGGCGGCTTTAATTTATGAAATTTGAACGACTGTATTATCGGGTCATCTCTCCCCAGCGCAAGTTTTACCACTTCCCACTTTACCTGATCCTGAAAGTGCTCTCACTATTTTACTTCTGGGGTCATTGCTTCCGCATGTGGGCCTATCGCTGGGGCCTGTTCCCGTCACATAAACTGGACTGCCGGGTCATCAGCGTCGGCAACCTGACTCTGGGTGGAACGGGGAAAACCCCTGTCGTTATGATGATCGCGGAAACCCTGCGCGGCAACGGACACAAACCCGGCATCCTCTCGCGGGGCTACGGCGGCAACTCGAACAGTGAAGTCAACGTGGTCTGCGATGGAAAGGACATCCTGCTTTCTCCCGATGTTGCCGGAGACGAGGCGGTGATGATGGCGCAGAGGCTGAAAAATGTTCCGGTGCTGGTGGGGAGTGACCGCTACCAGATCGGACGCTATGCGATTGAACATTTCGGGGTGGATACACTGATCCTCGATGACGGATTCCAGCATCTGAGCCTCAAACGCGATATGAATATTTTACTGTTCGACCATCAGCGTCCGTTTGGCAATGGCCAGCTGTTCCCGGCGGGTGAATTGCGCGAACCCAGGAAAGCGGCGCGACGCGCCGATTTTGTGTGCATCACCCGGTACTCGGGAGCGAGTTATCCACCCGGCATCGGCGAGCAACTGATCAAGGACCTGCCCATTGTTAAATCGACACTACGGCTGGACTCGCTGTTAAAACTCGATGATGGTGAAGTCCTCGATGTGAAGGAACTGCATGACCAACCCGTAGCCGCCTTTTGCGGAATCGCTAATCCGGATGACTTCCGCAGAATTCTGGAACAGACCCGGGCGCGGGTGGTCTATTATCACCCCTTTCCCGATCACCACGAATACACAGTGGCGGATCTTAAATCCGTTGAAGAATCCGCACGTAAAATGGGAGCGAAGCTCCTCCTCACCACAGAGAAGGACGCAGTCAAACTGAAAGCCGAGTCAGTCGGCCTGCCCTTTTATAAAGTTGCGCTGGAAATGGAAATACTGGAAGGACGTGAAGTGTTCAATCAGAATGTACTGAGTTGAATAAAATATTACTTTTGATTTTATAGCTTGCCCATTTATGGGTGCCTTTTAACCAAAACCGCGATCCTTCGCTTCGCTCAGGATGACAAAACAAAGTTTACTGTCATTCTGAGGAGTATCGCAACGAAGAATCTTGAATTGTACGAAATACTGGGCAACCAATTCCCCATGCTACACGGTCACCAGGCCCCACCCGCCACCCGAACAAATATTGGAACGTTGAGCGATTCCGCTTTACCACATATACCCAAAACCCGTTTCATATCCGCTTCGACCGATTCACCCGGAAATTCTTCAATCGCCGCAGGCGGCGGTTTCATAAGCCACCTCAAACTTGCCCCTGCTTTCAATAGGCTCAACAACGTTTTTTTCCGCCACCTTGTTTTCCCTTATCTAATTAGCCTATGAGTAGCTTTCCCCAGGTTCACACCAAGGTTATTGCTGTATGATAACCATGTAAAGATGAAAGTTTATCGTGCTAAAATCAACACATGTTCAACTCTAAAAATTTAACATCTAATCAGCGGTTTCTTTTAGATATTGCGATTCCATCGTTGTACCTGTTGCCGCTGTTGATTGTATTTTTTCTGCCGAAAAATTTCGGATTCGGTAACGAAGATCTGGTTCCCTACAGTCTGCTCATCGGTCTGACCGGGCTGGCGTTATGGATTGCTGGCATGGCTTGTCTTGGACAAGCTTTGCGTGTGCTACCGGGAGCGGACTCGATTGTCGCGCGGGGGGTTTATCGGTTCATTCGCCACCCGATCTATGTGGGGATCGTGTTCACTCACTTCGGTCTGTTCTTCGCCTGCGGGTCCACTTTCGGCATGATCTATCTGTTTGCCCTTATCGTGCCGATGAATGTCATTCGCGCGCAGTTGGAAGAGAAAGCAATGTTTGCCAAGTTCGGCAACCAGTACCGCTCTTATCGTGACTCGACCTGGTTGTGAGGCCACCACTCCGGCAGAGACGACCGGTTCGATGGACTGGGCCAGGGCCGTGGCGATTACGTTTCATCGCGTCAATTGGGCAGTTTCGGGTCTCTGGTCGATACCGGTGGCCAAGCGGACAGCTATTCCACCCAAAGTCCCAACCAGAGCCTGACCTACCGCCCCGACTGGGGAATTCTGGCGGATTATTGAATAAAACAAATTGTCGCCTTGAGCCCCCCCCCGTCGAAGGGTGCATGCTTCGACATACCCCTTCGAGGCAGGAAGACTAATGTTAGATACCACCGGCTCAGCGCGACACGAAATGAAATACTGGTTTAATCCGTTATAATTCATAGCTTTTTGTGGTTTCAGGGGGTTAATCTTTCACTTGACAAACGGGCCATTAGCCCTAAAATAGGCTACCGTTTCCAGGCGCGTAGCTCAGGGGTAGAGTACTTGCTTGACATGCAAGGGGTCGGCGGTTCGAAACCGCCCGTGCCTATTTTTCTTCTGGGATCAATCCTACCTGGTTTATTGTTCTAACCCAGTGCAGAAATTGATTATGATCGGATGGGCAAACTATTGCCCTTGGGTAAGCAACCATCCAAATTTTACACTTTGTATTATATGGCAAACGACAAACAAAAATTTGATCTTGAAACCATCCGGCACAGCACCGCGCATTTGATGGCACAGGCGGTACAACAACTGTACCCGGACACACAAGTGACCATAGGCCCGGTTATCGAAGATGGGTTTTATTACGATTTCTGTCGCAAGTCTCCGTTTGTTCCGGAAGACCTGGAAAAAATAGAACAGCGTATGAAAGAAATAGCCGCGCAGAATCTGGACATCGTCCGCAAGGAACTACCGCGCGAAGACGCTTTGAAAATGTTTGATGAAATGGGCGAACCTTTCAAGTTGGAAGTGATCAACGAGCTTGAATCCAATGAAGCGATTTCAGTTTATTCCCAGGGCGAGTTCACAGACTTATGCCGGGGTCCGCATGTTGACAACACGAGCGCGATTAAATCGTTCAAGCTGTTGCATACCTCGGCGGCTTACTGGCGCGGCGACGAACGCAACCAGGTATTGCAACGCATTTATGGCACCGCATGGAACACAGACAAGGAACTCAGGATCTATCTGAAACGCCTGGAGGAAGCCAAAAAACGCGACCACCGAAGACTGGGAAAAGAACTGGACCTGTTTTCGGTTTCTGATGATATCGGTCCCGGACTCATCCTGTGGCATCCCAAAGGTTCGCGAATACGCTGTCTGATGGAAGATTTCTGGAAAACCGAGCATTTCAAAAACGGTTACGAGATGGTGCATTCTCCGCACGCGGCCAAGGTGGACATGTGGAAAACCAGTGGACATATGGATTTCTACAAGGACAACATTTTCTCGCCCATGGATATCGAAGGCAAAGAATATGTCATGAAGCCGATGAACTGTCCGTTCCACATACAGATTTACCAGACCCGTCTGCGAAGTTATCGCGACCTGCCTTTGCGGTTCGCCGAACTGGGAACGGTTTATCGTTATGAGCGGTCGGGAGTTTTGCACGGATTGTTGAGGGTGAGAGGATTCACCCAGGACGATGCGCATCTGTTTTGTCGCCCGAATCAGATTGAGGAAGAAATCGTCAAGGTTCTGGACCTCATCCTGCTTATCCTGCGGTCGTTCGGATTTAACGAGTACAAAGTTTATTTGAGCACGCGTCCGGACAAATTTGTCGGCTCGGAAGAGGGTTGGGAAAAAGCCACCGATGCGCTGAAACAGGCTTTGGAAAAGTCAAAACTGGAATATGAGGTCGATCCCGGCGAAGGCGTATTTTACGGACCCAAAATTGACATCAAAATAAAAGACAGCCTCAATCGGTTCTGGCAGGTTTCGACGGTGCAGGTCGATTTTAATCTTCCTGAGCGGTTCGACATCAGCTATATTGAGGAAGATGGTCAGAGGCACCAGCCGATCATGCTTCATCGTGCTTTGATGGGGTCAC
>FUWD013183729.1_pt1 | contig 23401 bp, 19 predicted proteins | sample 1063281 | NCBI WGS metagenome assembly FUWD01 (sample SAMEA79048168, study PRJEB19326) | metagenome | biome: marine | reverse complement strand
GTCAACCCTGATAGCGCCGAGCTCGTTGATTTAATGCCGGCATTGCGGGCAAGATCGACATTGGGAGCGTATCCGGTAGCAAGTATGACCGCATCGGCATCGAGCAGCTCTCCGTTTCAAGAAGCACGCCGGAAACGACGCCATCTCCGATCAGTTCCCCTACCTTTTCACCGGTTCTGAGAACAATGCCGTTATCGGCAAGAATCTTTTCCGCTTTCACGGAGAGATCGTCATCGAATGCCGCATTCAAGACATGCGGCATGACTTCAACGAGGGTAATCCGTTTGCCTTTCTTGCGCAGTTCGTCGGCCATTTCCACGCCGATAAATCCGCCCCCGATGATAACGATATTCGTGCACTGCTCAAGTTTGAGACGGAGATTCTCCAGATAGTCCCTGTCCTTGGGAATGGTAAACACATTGCCAAGACCTGTGCCTTTGAGCCAGGAGGGAACTCTCGGCATGGAGCCGGTTGCGATAACGAGTTTATCGAACGCTATTTCCGTTCCGTCAGCCGTAGTGACCACTTTTGCGCTTTTATCAATGGCTGTAACCTCATTGATCAACAGCTCGACCCCGGCCTGTTCGATATGGGCGTTGGGGATGACGTTCTGACTGATATTATCCAGAGTGCCATATATATAAGGTATTCCGCAGGGTACCACGGCTTCGCGCTCCCGCCGGACGATCAGAAAACTTTTGGAGGGGTAAAACGCTTTTCCGGTTGAAGCGGCAACGATACCTGCCGCGCTTCCGCCTATAACAAGGACATCAACTGTTTTCATAACAATGGTTTAAAATTAGGCAGCCGAGACCTTTTCTCTGACTGCAGCAACAAATACTTCTAAAGCTTTCTCTACTCCTTCCGGATTTTTTCCGCCGGCAGTCGCAAACTCGGGTTTGCCTCCGCCGCCGCCCTGAACATTCCGGGCAGCATCGCGGACAAGCTTGCCTGCATCGATGCCGAACTCCCTGACCGCGCGATCTCCGGCAAAAGCGATAAGCGATACTTTCCCTTCATCCACGGTACAGAGTACTCCTGCAGAACCGGCAACCTTTTCGCGCAACGCAAGCGTTGCCTGGCGAAGAGCTTCGCCGTCCACATGATCGAGCATCCGGGCCATGATGCGGATACCGTTGACCTCTTCGGAAGCATCGAGCGCGTGAAGCAGGATGTCGGCAAGAGCGGAAGAACGGTACTCCTGCAGCAGCTTCTCAAGCTCCTTCTTCGACTCGGCCAGTTCGACGATTTTGGCCGTCACCGGTTCTTCGGCCTTGAGCTTCAGCATGTGACGGATATCCTGCAGTTCGCGGTACTCTTTCCACATGAGCTGCTCCGCTGCCTTTCCGGTCAAGGCCTCTATACGGCGAACGCCGGAAGCAACCGACGATTCGCTGACGATCTTGAAAAGTCCGATCTGGCCGATACTGTCCACATGCGTACCGCCGCAAAGCTCGATCGACAGACCGGGAATTTCGACTACCCGTACCCGGTCGGCATATTTGTCGCCGAAAAAGGCAAGGGCGCCTTTTCCGAGCGCTTCGTCGTAGGGCACATCCTGATGCTTTATAACCGTTTCGGCGCTTCGGATCTGTTCATTGACCTCGGCTTCGACGCTTTCGAGTTCCCCGGAGGTGAGTTTTGAAAAGTGACTGAAATCGAAGCGCAACCGTTCGGCACTGACGAACGAACCTTTCTGCTGTACATGCTGGCCAAGAATCCTTCGCAATGCGGCATGCAGGAGGTGCGTCGCCGTATGGTTCCGCTCCGTTCCCTGACGGTTCTCCCGGTCAACCGATGCCCGGCAGGCCAGTTTTCCGCCGTCAAACGACAGATCGGCAGGGTCGATTGCGCTGTCGAGAGCGGTATCGTGAGCTTCCGTGACGACATGAACGATTGCGTCTCCGTCCTTTCGGGTATCGGATACCTTCAGACGGTACTCCGCGGTTTCTATCCATCCGCAATCGCCCGACTGTCCGCCGCTTTCAGCATAAAACGGTGTGCGATCAAGAATTATAAGAACCCTGTCGGGCAGCATGCTCACTCCGGAAATGGAGGAGAGCTCTTCAAGCGAATCGTAACCGGTGAATACCGAAGTTCTCTCTTCTGAGAACCACATCCACTCCCCGCCATCCTCCTGAAGCTGCCGTTTGTCTTTTCTGTCCTGTCGGGCGCGGGTTTTCTGCTCCTGCATGCAGTGTTCGAATCCCGATTCATCAACGTCTAATCCTGCTTCAGCAGCCATAAGTCTGGTAAGATCGAGCGGAAATCCAAAGGTATCGTACAGCCTGAACGCATCATCGCCAGTTATGGCGGAAGCGCCTGCAGCCCTGGCTCCGGCAATGACTTCATTGAAAATTTCAATGCCGCGGTCGAGCGTTGCAAGAAAACTCTCCTCTTCAGCCCTGACGATTCTCGATACCGTCTCCTGCTGCTTCACCAGTTCGGGAAACTCTTCGCCCATCGACACGGCAAGAGTCCCCACGAGCTGGTGGAGAATCGGTTCGCTGCAGCCAAGCGTTTTGGAATAGCGCAATGCCCTGCGCAGAATCCTGCGAAGCACGTATCCGCGCCCTTCGTTGGAGGGCATGGCGCCGTCAGCCAGCGCAAAGGTCAGCGTCCTTGCATGATCGGCAATCACCCGCATGGCAATATCGCACGGATCGTCCATGGTGGCTTTATAAACGACCCCGGTAATTTCGGTAATCCGGTCGAAAAGAGGCCGGAAAACATCGGTATCGTAATTCGAACCTTTTCCCTGCATGACGGCGCAGACCCGCTCGAAACCCATACCGGTATCGACATGTCTCTGCGGCAGAGGCTCGAGGCGTCCGTCGCCCTGGCGGTTGTACTGGATAAAAACAAGGTTCCAGAGTTCGATTACCCGGTAATCGCCGACATTGACCAGCGATTTTCCGGAACCGTCCTCCGTCAGGTCAATATGAATTTCCGAACAGGGACCGCAGGGACCGGACTCACCCATTTCCCAGAAGTTATCTTTTTCGCCGAACCGGAGAATGTGATCGTGCGGAATATCCGTCACTGTCTGCCAGAGCTGGAAGCTCTCGTCGTCATCGCGGAAAACGGTAGCGTAGAGGCGTTCTTTTGGTAGTTTCCAGACAGATGTAAGCAACTCCCATGCCCAGGAAATAGCCTCTTTTTTATAGTAATCTCCGAACGACCAGTTGCCGAGCATCTCAAAAAAAGTATGATGGTAGGTATCCCTTCCCACATCTTCAAGATCGTTATGCTTTCCTGAAGCCCTGATGCATTTCTGGGTATCGGCAGCTCTGACATAGGGACGGGAACCCTTTCCGAGAAACACGTCCTTGAACTGGTTCATTCCGGCGTTGGTAAATAGCAATGTCGGATCGTCAGCCGGAATTACCGGAGCCGAACGGACGATTTTATGATCTTTGCCGGCAAAAAAATCTAAAAACGACTGCCTTATTTCTCTGGATTTCATAGAGGTTTTTTCTTGTTGCTGTAGTCTCCCTGAAGCAGTGGCAATGCGGATGACAGGGCCTCTTACGGGCACAAAGTTAACTTTTTTTCACTCCTGATGCCAACATAATTTTTCCGGAACGAAAGCCTTGTCGCCCCTTCCTTCAGCCACTGTATTTGCGGCTTTACGTGCGTTCTTTATAAAAAAGATTTATATTCAGAGGTACGCTTTGCAGGCACTCGATCCCTATCGGCACCAACCAAATACACCGCTTATGAGCTGGGGCGTTGAAGATGATAAAAGACGCAGGGATATTCTGGAACTGATGGATATATCCGCCAGAATCGTCAAGGAAAATCCCAACTATGTCAATGAAGTACAGAAGAGCGCAAACGGCTGCTGGATGGAGCAGATGTACGGAATGCAGCGTTGCGATTTCTGCGACCTGGCATCGGATTGTCCGGTGAGAGAAGAAAATGAATGGCAGGAATATCTGCGGGTAAATAACATTGTTATTGTCAAGGATAACGACAATATTACATGAACGGTTTGTTTATCACTCGCAGAAATTTTATATTTAGCGTTTTGCGGAAAACCTGACCGATCACTTTTTTGAAGGGTTTTCCTCCCTCCGTTTATCTATATCACCATTTGCCAATAGCATCATCTGAATGAACCCGGCGGCTTCATTGAGGTGGGAATTTTTCGGCTTGTGGTTTTTTAAACAGCATAGAACATGATCGAATGAGCGACACAACAATCTTAAACAGAGAAGATATGGTAACCGCAAAAAACAGCGTCTCCGTACTTTTTGCCGGCGATTCAGGAGACGGCATGCAGCTTACAGGCACCCAGTTTGCCAACACCGTTGCAGTTTACGGATCGGATCTCAATACGTTTCCGAACTTTCCATCGGAAATCCGGCCTCCTGCAGGAACCGTAGCAGGCGTATCGGGATTTCAGTTACAGTTCGGCACATCCAGCGTTTATACCCCGGGTGCAAAGTTTGACGTCATGATCGCCATGAATGCCGCTGCATTGAAAGCGAACCTCGCCAACCTGCATCACGGCGGCATCATCATCACTGACACGGATGGGTTCGATGCAAAAAACCTGAAGCTTTCCGGCTATGGAGAAGAAAACAATCCGCTGCGCGACGGAACGCTGAAGGATTACACCGTTTTCGAGATTCCTGTTGTGTCGCTGACCCGTACAGCCCTTGCCGAAACCGGCCTCAGCACCAAGAATATCGACCGCTGCAAGAACATGTTCGTGCTCGGCGTACTCTACTGGCTTTACAGCCTCCCGCTCGAAACCACGATCAAAACGCTGAAAACGAAATTTGCGAAAAAGCTCGACCTTGCGGAAGCCAACATAAAGGCGGTTACGGCCGGCTACAATTTCGGCGACGAAACCGAAATGTTCTCGCAGCACGGACGGTTCAGCGTCGCGCCGGCAGACAAGAAACCAGGCCTCTACCGCCGCGTCACCGGCAATGAAGCGTCGGCTATCGGTCTTGCCGCCGCGGCGAAAAAAGCCGGTCTGAATCTCTTCCTCGGATCTTACCCCATCACCCCGGCGACGGAGATCCTGCAGACTCTTGCCGGCCTGAAAAAATGGGGCGTCAAGACCTTCCAGGCAGAAGACGAAATTGCCGGCGTTCTTTCCAGCATCGGTGCGGCTTATGGCGGCGCTCTTGCCGCAACCAATACTTCCGGTCCCGGTCTGGCTCTGAAATCCGAAGGACTCGGACTGGCCGTCATTCTTGAAATTCCTCTGGTCATAATCAATGTCATGAGAGGCGGCCCTTCAACCGGCCTGCCGACAAAACCGGAACAGTCCGATCTTCTGATGGCCATGTACGGACGCCATGGCGATGCTCCTATGCCGGTCATAGCCGCGAAATCGCCGGTCGATTGCTTCTATGCCGCCTATGAAGCCGCAAAGATCGCCGTCGAATACATGACCCCGGTTCTCTGCCTTACTGACGGATACCTGGCGCTCAGCTCCGAACCCATGCTGGTGCCTTCCCCCGATGAACTCGCTTCGATCACGCCGGTATTTTCGCCTGCGCGAAAAGCAGATGATCCGCCATACCTTCCTTACAAGCGGGACGATCGTGCCGTGCGCCCATGGGCAAAACCCGGTACGCCCGGCCTCGAACACCGCATCGGCGGCCTTGAAAAGCAGCATGAAACCGGCAACGTGTCACACGATCCGGCAAACCATGAGCTGATGACAAAACTGCGCGCCGAGAAAGTCGCAAGAGTGGCAGACATCATTCCCGACCTTACCATCGACAACGGACCGGAAAACGGAGACGTTCTGGTGCTCGGATGGGGATCGACCTACGGCGCAATAAAAAAGCCGTGGAACAGGCGCTCGAAGGCGGCTGCAGCGTTGCGCATGCACATCTTCGCTATATCAACCCATTCCCGAAAAATCTCGGCGAGGTAATGGGGAATTACAAAAAAGTGCTGATTCCCGAAAACAACTGCGGTCAGCTGCTCTCCATGATCAGGGATAAATTCCTTATCGAGCCTGTCGGATTCAGCAAGGTACAGGGCCTGCCGTTCAACGAAATGGAAATCGAAGCAAAAATCACCGATATCTTAAAGGAGCTTTAAATCATGACCGATACACGCGCCCAACTGACTGCAAAGGATTTCACATCCAACCAGGAGCCGAAATGGTGCCCGGGATGCGGCGATTTCGCAGTCCTGCAGCAACTGAAAAACGCCATGGCCGACCTCGGACTGAAAACTGAAGAAGTTGTCGTGGTTTCAGGTATCGGCTGCTCTTCGAGACTTCCGTACTATATTGCCACCTATGGCGTCCACGGCATTCATGGACGAGCGCTTGCCATGGCATCGGGGCTGAAAACAGCCCGCCCGGAACTCAGCGTATGGGTCGGTACGGGCGATGGCGACGCACTCTCCATCGGCGGGAACCATTACATCCATACGGTAAGAAGAAATCTCGATTTGAATGTCATTCTGTTCAATAACGAGATTTACGGCCTTACCAAAGGACAGTACTCGCCTACATCGAAAGTCGGACTGAGAACGGTCACGTCGCCAAACGGCGTTGTGGATCACCCGATCAACACCGCAGCTCTGACGCTTGGAGCAGGAGGAACCTTCTTCGCAAGGGTCATGGACCGTGACGGCAAAATCATGCGCGAGATTTTCAAACGGGCAGCAGAGCACAAGGGTACCTCGTTGGTCGAGATCTACCAGAACTGCCCCATTTTCAACGACGGGGCATTCGATCCCTTTACCGACAAGGATCGGAAAGCTGATACCACCCTCTACCTCGAACAGGGAAAACCTCTGGTTTTCGGCAAAAATAACGATAAAGGCATCAGGCTGGACGGCTTTACCCCGGTAATTGTCGATCTCGGCGATCCTTCCGTATCGCAAAACGATCTCTGGATACACGATGAGAAAGATTTCATCAAGGCAAATATGCTTGCGCGATTCTTTGACGATCCCGACGCTTCCGAGGATTTCCTTCCGAGGCCTTTCGGCATCTTCTACGTGGAAGATCGCTATACCTACGAATCTGCCCTAAGTGCGCAGATCGAGAAAGCCCAGGAGAACGGCGAGGGGACGCTCGAGGAGCTTCTTGCCGGCAACAACACCTGGACTATCGCATAAGTAGAGTCGTTCCGTACTGTGAGTTATCAAAAGGAAAAGCCGGCATTAACCGCCGGCTTTTCCTTTATGCTTCCGAAACTCCGGGAATGGACAAAATAACGTCCCGCACCGACTACTCATCCCATACGCCCATGCCTGAGAATTTTTCTACCCTCTCCCTGACCAGAACATCCGGCTCTTTCGACATGAGATCGCGCAACTCCCCGACAAGCATCTCCTTGAGCGTCCCTGCCATAACTTCGGGTTCCGTATGGGCCCCGCCAAGCGGTTCCGGTACGATCCTGTCGATAATACCCTGACGAAGCAGGTCGTCCGCAGTCAGTTTCAGGGCTTCTGCCGCCTGCTCCTTGTAGTTCCAGCTTCTCCAGAGAATCGAGGAACAGCTTTCAGGAGAAATAACCGAGTACCAGCTGTTTTCGGCCATGAATACCCTGTCGCCTACTCCGATACCGATAGCGCCTCCGCTCGCCCCTTCTCCGATGATAACACAGATAATCGGCACACTCAGACGGGCCATTTCAAAAAGGTTTCGGGCAATGGCTTCCGCCTGGCCCCGCTCCTCGGCTTCAATACCTGGAAAGGCGCCTGGAGTATCGATCAGCGTTATGACCGGTTTGCGAAACTTTTCGGCAAGTTTCATGAGACGAAGCGCCTTCCGGTACCCTTCCGGCTGAGCCATACCGAAGTTCCGGTAGAGATTGGATTTGGTATCGCGCCCCTTCTGATGGCCGATCATCATGACGGTCTGGGAAAACCCCGTGGCACTCTCCTCAAGACGGGCAAAGCCGCCGACAATTGCCTTGTCATCCTTGAAATGGCGGTCGCCGGAAAGCTCGACAAAATCCCTGGTCATCATGTAGATATAATCAAGCGTATAGGGACGTTCGGGATGGCGTGCGAGCTGTACTTTCTGCCAGCGGGTAAGATTCTTATAGATCGATCTCCTGAGCGCATCGACCTTCTGCTCAAGCAGCGCTATGTCGCGATGAAGCATATCGGCATCCTGCTCTCTCGCACTGTCTTTGAGACAGATCCGCATCTCGTCGAGCTTCGCTTCAAGCTCGAAAAGAGGCTTTTCAAAATCAAGAATCACCTTGCCTGCCATAACAAATTAATTGTATTGATAAAAAAAAGTCCATCACGCCGAGGCATATGATGGACTTATCTGTGAAAGCTGAACCAATGCTCTTTCAGCTCAGGCGCCGACCTCGTCTTTGAGTGCTTTGCCCGGTTTGAACTTGACAACTTTCTTTGCCGCAATGGTAATGGTTTCGCCTGTCTGGGGATTTCTTCCCTGGCGTTCTGCCCTGTCTCCGGTTGTGAAGGTTCCGAAACCAACCAGCGTAACATCGTCACCATCTTTCAACGATGCTGTTACAACATTAATGAAAGCATTTACTGCTCGCTCTGCGTCGGCTTTCGTCAATCCTGCCTGTGAGGCTATTTTCTCTACTAACTCAGCTTTTGACATATGGAATGTTGTTATTGTTGAAGTAAGACCAGCTTTTTTTTCAGAGCTACTAATTGAGTGAATTTAAACAGTACCCGAGAAAGATGCAATGACTTTTTCAGCAATCATCGCTATTACTGAGCGATGGTTTGAATTCGTGCCTGTGCGATGTTATATTTGGTGTTCATCTTATAAACCGTAATCTTGTCCAGGCAGCTTATGACGTCCATCAGCAACGTGTCGAAAGGCTCTATAATTCGTTTCAAAGGAGAACCTCATATCATCGAAAGCCTTGTTCACCGTACCCCGGGAAATCTTCGCGCATTCTATCAGGCTAACATGAAAAATCTGAAAACCGGAAGAAATGTGGAATACCGGTTCAGTGCTTCGGAATCGGTTGACCTTATCGTTACCGAACGAAAACAGTATCAATATCTCTACCGTGACGGAAGCGACTATGTGATGATGGACAACGACACCTTCGATCAGATCAATGTTCAGGAGCTCTCCATCGGCCCGTCAGCCCGTTTCCTTAAAGACGGCATCAACGTGACCATCGTCTTTTCGGATGACGGATCGATTCTTGACGTCGAACTCCCGACATTCGTTGAAGTCGAGGTAATGGAAACAAGTCCCGCTACAAAAGACGATCGCGCAACCAGTGGCACGAAACCGGCAACGGTTGAAACCGGCGCGGAGGTCAGTGTGCCCATGTTCATCCAGTGCGGCAGTGTTATCCGTGTCGATACCCGTTCCGGAGAGTATATCGAGCGCGTTAAAAAATAGTCATACCCGAGTGTTTAACATCTAAGGATACATCACCATGAACCTGAATGAAATCAAACAGCTCATTGACATCGTCAATAGCTCTGACCTGCAGGAAACCATTATTGAGGAGGGTTCCTTTAAAATCACCCTCCGTCGCTTCAGCACCGGAACGGCAACCAATATACAGCCGGCCGCTGCCGCTCCTGCGGCACAGCAACCACTCTCGATTCCTCCTGCCCAGCCCGTTATTTCTTCAGATACAGCGACAGTACCAGCACCGGTAACACAACCGGCAGAATCAGCCGCGGGCCTGATCGATATCTGCTCGCCGATCGTGGGAACCTTCTATAAGTCCCCGTCGCCTGACTCTGCGCCATATGTGAGCGTCAACGACACGTTCGGAAAAGGCGATGTGCTCTGTATTATCGAAGCCATGAAACTGATGAATGAAATAGAAGCTGAAATATCAGGCACCATCGTTGAAATTCTTGTTGAAAACGGCCAGCCGGTCGAGTACGACCAGCCGCTGTTCCGTATCAAACCGTAACATTTTCATTATCTGTTTATTGTGTTTAAAAAAATACTTGTCGCAAATCGTGGAGAGATAGCACTGCGCGTCATGCAGACCTGCCGGGAACTGGGAATCAGTACCGTTGCTGTCTATTCAACCGCAGATGCCCAGTCGATGCATGTCAAATATGCCGATGAAGCCGTCTGCATAGGCCCGCCGAGCTCACGGGAAAGTTATCTGAACATTTCGAGAATCATAGCCGCTGCCGAACTCACCAATGCCGATGCCATTCATCCGGGGTATGGTTTTCTCGCTGAAAACGAAGATTTCGCCGAAGTGTGCGCCTCGCTCAGCATCAAGTTCATCGGACCTACTGCCCGCATGATCAATCAGATGGGAGACAAGAATACCGCTAAAGCCACCATGATTGCCGCAGGAGTGCCGGTCGTTCCCGGAAGCCAGGGACTGGTGACGGATCTGCAGGAGGCTCTGGAAACTGCTCAAAAAACCGGATATCCGGTGATTATCAAGCCAACGGCCGGAGGCGGAGGAAAAGGCATGCGCGTGGTTCATGAGGACAGTCAGCTTGACATAGCCCTTAAAACCGCAAGAAACGAAGCAGAAAAGGCTTTTGGCAACAGCGGGGTATATATAGAGAAATATCTTGAAAATCCCCGCCATGTGGAGATCCAGATACTTTCCGATCAGCATGGCAACACGATACATCTCGGTGAACGGGACTGTACCGTACAGCGCCGTCATCAGAAGCTGATCGAGGAGACCCCCTCGCCGGCTGTTGACGATACATTGAGAAAGAAAATGGGCGACGCTGCCGTCGCAGCTGCCCGTGCGATCAATTATGAGGGTGCTGGTACCATCGAATTTCTGCTCGATCGGCACAAGAATTTTTATTTCATGGAAATGAACACCCGTATCCAGGTGGAACACCCGGTTACGGAAGAACGTTATGATGTGGATCTCGTAAAGGAGCAGATTCTGATAGCTGCGGGCGAATCCATTGAAGGCCGGACGTATACTCCAAAGGGACACTCTATCGAATGCCGTATCAACGCAGAAGATCCCGAGCATCTCTTCCGCCCCTCTCCAGGAAAACTGGAGGTATTCCACACGCCGGGAGGCCACGGCGTAAGAGTTGACTCCCACGCCTATGCGAGCTATGTCGTCCCTCCGAACTATGACTCCATGATCGCGAAGCTCATTGTAACGGCACACAGCCGGGAAGAGGCAATATCAAGAATGTCGCGGGCTCTCGACGAGTTTATTGTAGCCGGCGTAAAAACTACCATACCCTTCCATAAACAGGTAATGAACTCCCAGGTCTTCCGGAGCGGCGATTTTGATACCGGTTTTCTCGACTCCTTCCGGTTCGAGAAGAAATAGCATAAACGAATAACAGAGGCTGTCTCAAAAGGGCAGACCCCAACCGCAATAGAGCTACCCTTTAAAGGTGGCTCTTTCGCGTTCTTGCTGGTATCCTGAGCTATGAAACATAAGGATGGCGGGATGATATCCCGCTTTCTCCTTTTACCGTTGCTGATCCGGTTCGTTTGGTATCAATAAAAAAAGAGGCTGTCTCAGCTTTGCTTTCTGAGACAGCCTCTTTTACTTGCTGCACCTCTCATCAGAAGTGACCGGTACACAATCTCAGATACCGGGCTCCCCTGTCTCTTTATCAGGTATAGTTACCGCCGGTGCTACGGCAGCAGACTTCTGCGTATCGCCGGTCAGCCTGATGGTGCGATAACGTTTGAGGCCTGTTCCTGCGGGAATGAGCTTACCGACAATGACATTTTCCTTGAGGCCGAGAAGGTTGTCGATCTTTCCGGCAACAGCGGCATCGGTCAGCACTTTTGTCGTTTCCTGGAACGATGCTGCGGATATAACGCTCTCCGTCTGCAGAGCCGCGCTGGTAATGCCAAGAAGAACCGGATGCGAAGTCGCCTGAAGTGTAGGCTCGATAACGACAAGCCTCTTGCTGTTCTTGCGCAACTCACGATTCAGTTTGGCGATATCACGCATATTGCAGAGCTGGCCATCCTGTATTCTTGCCGGAGCATCGCCCTTATCGGTAACCCTGACCTTTTCGCCGATATTTTCGTTCGCTTCGATAAAAGCGCTTCGGTCTATCAGGTCTCCCGGAAGAAGCTCGGTATCACCGGGTTCTTCGACACGGACCTTCTGCAGCATCTGACGGACAATAACCTCAAGATGCTTGTCGTTGATTTCAACGCCTGCGTTGATCTGGTATACCTTCTGTATTTCGTTGACAAGATACTGCTGCACTGCGTTTGGTCCCTGAATACGAAGAATATCCTGGGGAGAAACGGCGCCGTCCGTCATCGGATCGCCTGCCTTTACCTCATCGCCTTCGTTGGCCAGCACATGTTTGCCGACCTGTACATAATAGATCTTTTCTTCTCCGAAATCGTTCTTTACCTTGATCTCCTTGCTGCTCCTGCGCTGTGAACCGAAACTCACATAACCGTCGATCTCGGAAACGATAGCCGGATCGGAAGGGATGCGGGCTTCAAACAGCTCGGTCACCTTCGGCAGACCTGCCGTAATATCACCGCCGACTCTGTCGAGGTTTCTTGGAACCTTGGCAATAATATCGCCGGGAAGCACCTTCTGTCCATCCTCAACATAGAGGTTGGACTTGATCGGCACAGGGTATGTTTTTCTGACCTCGCCTGAGGCATCGACAATCATGATTCTCGGCTCCCTTGTTTCGTTCGCACGAAGCTTGGAACGCCAGTTGATAATGGTATGCTGGGCAAAGCCGGTCTGCGGATCAACCTCTTCCTTGTATGTCACGCCTTTCTCGATATCTGCAAAGCGAACGGATCCGGGCTGCTCGGCAATAATCTGGGTGCTGTTTGGCTCGCTGCTGAAAAGCACCTGATCTTTTTTTACCGCATTTCCGGAGCGGCAATGGAGATGGGCGCCGTGCGGTATCACATACCGTTTGAGAACCTTGCCTGATTCAGGATCGACAATATTGATTTTGCCGTTCTTCTGAATCACGATCGTACGAAGATCTTCGACCCCGTCTTCATTGATGCTGCTGTGCTCAACGGTTTTGACATCTTCGAACTCAAGAACGCCTTCATTGAAAGCCTTTGTCTCGGTTTCGGAAATACCGCCCTGAGCAGTACCGCCCTGGTGGAAGGTACGAAGCGTCAGCTGAGTACCAGGTTCACCGATCGACTGTGCAGCAATGACGCCCACAGCCTCGCCGATTTCAACAAGCTTGTGGACAGAGAGGTTGGTGCCGTAGCATTTCGAACAGATGCCGACTTTTGACTCGCAGGTGAGCACCGAACGGATTTCAGCCTCTTCAACTCCTGCCGTATCCTGAACAAGATCGGCGAGTTCATCGGTAATGATCTCTCCGGCCTTTACGACGACGTTGTTGTTGAGGGTATCGTAAATATCCCTGGCTGCTACGCGGCCTCTGATCTTTTCACGAAACTTTATCTGACCGCTGGTCTCCTCTTCGATATTACGATACACATGCAGACCTCTGGTCGTACCGCAGTCATCGATGGTGACAATCACATCCTGCGCCACATCGTGCAGCCTTCTGGTCAGATAACCGGCATCCGCCGTTTTCAGCGAGGTATCGGAAAGACCTTTACGGGCGCCGTGCGTGGAAATAAAATACTCGAGCACCGTCAACCCTTCCTTAAGGTTCGATATAATCGGGTTTTCGATAATTTCACCCGGCTGACCCGACATCGACTTCTGGGGACGGGCGATAAGACCTCTCATACCGGTCAGCTGACGCACCTGCTCTCTCGAACCTCGGGCGCCGGAATCAAGCATCATATAGAGAGGATTGAAACCTTCTCTGTCTTTTTTCAGCTTCTGATAGGATTCTTCGGCTACGATGTTCGAAGTTTTCTGCCAGACATCGACAATCTGGTTGTAGCGCTCGTTATCGGTCAGGGTTCCGCGATTGTACTCTTTGACAACCTTTGTACTGTCTTTCTGTGCGCTCTTGATGTGCCTGACCTTGGTTTCGGGAACGATGGCATCCGAAAGACCGACGGAAAGGCCGCCTTTCATGGCGTAATGGAATCCGACTTCCTTGATGTTGTCAAGGAATTTTGCCGTTTCTACATTACCGACTTCGCTGCTGAGACGGCCGATAAGCTCTTTGGCGACCTTTTTGTCGATAACCCTGTTGATGAAACCGATGGATTCGGGAACATGCTGATTGAAAATAACCCTGCCGACCGTGGTCAGCAGCATTTTTTTCTGTTCGAGCTGCGAACGGAGCCATCCGTATTTTTCGGATTTTTCATCGATGACCGTTTCGAGCACGCGAAGCGGATCGAATTTCTGATCGACGGGACCGTTGAAACAGACGAAAATCTGGGCATGGAGCCCTACCCGCTGCTCGTTATACGCAATGAGAACATCTTCGGAATCATAGAATATCCTGCCTTCGCCCTCTTCTCCCGAACGCGATTTCGTCAGATAGTACATGCCGAGAACCATGTCCTGTGAAGGAACGGTAACCGGTTTACCTGACTGCGGAAGAATGAGGTTGTGTGACGAAAGCATCAGAAGCGAGGCCTCAAGCTGGGCTTCCTGTGAAAGCGGTACGTGTACGGCCATCTGATCGCCGTCGAAGTCGGCGTTGAAAGCCGTACAGACCAGTGGATGAATCTGGATGGCCTTTCCTTCGATCAGTACCGGCTGGAAAGCCTGTATACCGAGACGATGAAGGGTCGGCGCACGGTTCAGAAGCACAGGGCGACCGTCAATAACCTTCTCAAGCACATCCCATACAATGGGATCCTTCTTGTCAATGAGCTTTTTTGCTGACTTTACGGATTTGGCTATGCCGCGCTCTACAAGACGACGGATCACAAACGGCTGAAACAGCTCGATGGCCATGCTTTTCGGAAGACCGCACTCATGCAGCTTCAGTTCCGGACCGACAACGATCACCGAACGTCCGGAGTAGTCAACCCTCTTGCCGAGCAGATTCTGACGGAAGCGTCCCTGCTTGCCCTTGAGAGCATCGGAAAGAGACTTCAGCGGTCTGTTCGATTCGCCGGTCTTGACTGCATTAGCCTTGCGCGAGTTATCGAACAGGGCATCCACAGCTTCCTGCAGCATGCGTTTTTCGTTACGCAGAATGACCTCCGGAGCGCGAATATCGATCAGCTTTTTCAGGCGATTGTTGCGGATAATCACCCTGCGGTAAAGATCGTTGAGATCGGAAGTCGCAAACCGCCCGCCCTCGAGCGGCACAAGCGGCCTGAGCTCGGGAGGAATAACCGGCACAACCTCCATAACCATATATTCAGGCTTGTTGCCTTCATAAACATAGGGCTCGGGAATCTCGTCTTCGGGAAAAAGCCCGCCAGGTTTCTTGCGTGTCTTTTTCTGCGGTTCATAGCTTTTCCTGAACGATTCGACAACTTTGAGCCGTTTCAGCGCGTCAGCGCGCTTCTGCTCGGAACTGCTCTCCCTGAGCACTTTCCGCAGGGTTACGGCAGTCTCGTTAAGATCGATGCTTTTGAGAAGCATGTGAATGGCTTCTCCGCCCATCTTTGCCACAAACTTTGCGGAATCGGTATCGTCAAGATCCTGATTATCCTCATATTCGGTAATGATCTGAAAATACTGCTCCTCGGTCAACCGGTCGAGTTTCTTTATCCCCTGCTTTTCTCCGGGCTCACCGGGATTGATGACCACATAAACTTCATAATAGATGATGCGTTCGAGCTCTTTTGTCGAAAGATCGAGCAACGCACCTATCTTGCTGGGAACCGAACGGAAAAACCAGGTATGCACAACAGGAACAGCAAGGGATATATGACCCATGCGCTCCCGGCGGACGCTTTTTGTGGTAACCTCCACACCGCAGCGGTCACAGATGATACCCTTATACCGAACCCTTTTGTATTTCCCGCAGTAACACTCCCAGTCCTTGGTCGGACCGAATATTTTTTCGCACATCAAACCGTCGCGTTCAGGCTTGAAGGTACGATAATTGATTGTCTCCGGCTTGAGCACCTCGCCCCTTGAATGGGCGAGGATGCTTTCGGGAGATGCTATACTGAATTTTATCCTTGAAAAATCACCTTTTAACGGTGATGCTCCCTGTGAAAAAATCATAGTCTTAATATCCTCTTTAAACGACCGTTTTTAAATCCCTTGAATGATCTTCTCCGTTAAAGCAGCACTACTAAGGAACCCTCTCGTCGATGCGAATTTCAAGTCCGAGACCCTGAAGCTCCCGCACCAGAACGTTGAACGACTCCGGAGTCCCCGGTTCTGGCAGATTCTGGCCCTTGACAATCGCCTCATAGGTTTTGTTACGACCGATAACATCGTCCGACTTGACCGTCAGCATCTCTCTGAGAATATTGGCAGCCCCATAGGCCTCAAGCGCCCAAACCTCCATTTCACCGAATCTCTGACCGCCGAACTGCGCTTTACCGCCAAGAGGCTGCTGCGTAATAAGCGAGTATGGACCGGTTGAACGGGCATGAATCTTGTCATCGACAAGGTGACTCAGCTTAAGCATATAGATGTAGCCAACCGTCACCTCGTCATCGAATTTCTCGCCTGTACGACCGTCAAAGAGAGAGACTTTGCCGTGCATTGGAAGTCCGGCTCTTTCAAGTTCGTTCTGGACCTCTTCGTAGGTCGCTCCATTGAAAATCGGAGTCTTGAATTTGACTCCAAGTTTTTTTGCAGCCCATCCGAGCGAGGTTTCGTATAACTGGCCGATATTCATACGACTCGGAACACCCAGCGGATTGAGTACGATATCAACCGGCGTGCCGTCTTCCATAAACGGCATATCCTCAATCGAGAGAATCTTGCCGACGACACCCTTGTTACCGTGACGACCGGCCATCTTGTCGCCTACCTGAATCTTGCGCTTCTGAGCGATATAGACCTTTGCAAGCTCTTCTATACCGGGAGGAAGTTCGTCTCCGACGTTTATCTTGTACTTTTCGTTTTCCCTCTCGTCGGCAATGTCTTTGAGTTTGAAACGAAACTCCTTGACAAGACGGATAACGTTTTCATTGACTTTTTTCGATTCGACAAGCCCTTTGGAAAAGTCGATCGATTCGAGGAAGGGAAGCCCACTGAAACGGGCAAGCACACTTTCATCGAAAACCGAACCTTCCGCTACAAGAACCTTTCCTTTTTCATTGAAAATACCTGTCGTCTTTTTGCCGTCGAGCAGCTGGTTAAGCCACTTGGCGAAGCGCTTGCGAAGGTCATACTCTTTCTGGTCATACCGCTTGTCCACGGCCTCTATACGATCCTTGACGTCAAGACCCACCTTTTTCTTGCGACTGAAAAGCTTTGTCTTGATAACGATGCCTTTCATTCCGGCAGGAACATGCATCGAGGCATCCTTGACATCGCTTGACTTATCGCCGAATATTGCCCGGAGCAGTTTTTTCTTTCGGGGGTAGGATCGCTCTCGCCTTTCGGGGTTAATTTTACCGACAAGAATATCGCGCTCCTTGACCTCGGCACCGATACGTACAATACCGTTTTCGTCAAGGTTTCTGAGAGCATCTTCACTGACATTGTAAATGTCGCGGGTGAACTGCTCCTCGCCTCGCTTGGTATCGCGCACGTTCGCCTCAAATTCATGAATGTGAATCGAGGTGAACACATCGTCATAGACAAGACGCTCACTCAGAATGATGGCATCCTCGAAGTTGTATCCACGCCACGGCATGAATGCTACCAGCACATTTTTTCCAAGTGCAAGCTCGCCGTTTTCCGTTGAGGAACTGTCGGCAAGCACATCGCCCTTGGCAACCCGCTGTGCGGTGCGAACAAGCGATTTCTGCGAAATACAGGTATCCTGGTTAGAACGCTTGAATTTGATGAGCTTGTAAGTTTTCAGGCCTTCATCAGGATCGAGCATGGAAAGATGTACTTCATTTTCAGTATCGATATCGTACCTGACCCGGATGTAGTCTGCAGTAACCTCTTCTACCGTTCCGGACTCTTCGGCAACAATTACCGATCGGGAATCACGAGCAACTTTCGCTTCCATGCCGGTACCGACGACAGGTGCCTCTGAGGTCAGAAGCGGAACTGCCTGACGCTGCATGTTTGCGCCCATAAGCGCACGGTTTCCGTCATCATGCTCAAGAAACGGAATCAATGCTGCAGCTGCGCTGACAATCTGAACAGGAGATACGTCCATATAATTGACGTCCTCGGCGGGGACAAGCGGATAGTCTCCCTTGGTCCTTGCCTGAACCGATTCGAGAGCGATTTTTCTGTTCTCATCGAGCGGAACGCTGACCGGTACGGTTATCTTGTTCTCTTCATCTTCAGCCGAAAGCATCACGACCCTGTCGGTAACCTGTCCCTTTTCAACCACTCTGTATGGAGTCTGAATGAATCCTTTATCGTTGATTTCCGCATAGACGGAAAGCGATGAAATCAGACCGATGTTAGGACCTTCAGGAGTCTCGATAGGACAAAGCCTTCCATAATGGGTGTAGTGAACGTCACGAACCTCGAAACCTGCCCGTTCACGGGTAAGACCACCGGGTCCGAGAGCGGAAACCCTGCGCTTGTTGGTCATTTCGGCAAGCGGATTGGTCTGGTCCATGAACTGCGACAACTGACTTGTGGCAAAGAAACTTGACACAACGCTCGATACCGTACGGGCATTGATAAGATCCGCCGGAGCGATCTTGTCGGAGTCGCGTGAATTGAGCTTTTCCCTGACGTTCTTGCCCATCCTCGCCAGACCTACGACAAACTGTGCGGCAAGCTGTTCGCCTACGGAGCGGACCCGGCGATTGGCGAGGTGATCGACATCGTCAACCTCAGCCTGGCCGTTGACAAGCTTGATCAGATAATTGATAACCGCAATAATATCAAAATGCGTCAGTACAAGAATATCGTCTCCGACCGGTTCGTCCGAAAATGACTGGATAGTCTGCAGAATCTTCTGATAAATACCGTCTGAAAGCTCTCTGAGCTCTTTCTTTCCCGAGAGATAGGTCTCCAGCTCCTCGAACTCCCTTGCCAGTTTTTTACGGATCCTGTAGCGACCGACATCTCCAAGGTCGTATTTCTTCTGATTGAAAAACGTCCTTTCAAGGAAGCTTCGTGCCGCATCGATATCAGGAGCTTCATTAGCCCTCAGTTCCTCGTAAACAATCTCGAGAGCTTCCTCTTCGGTAGCAGAGCTGTCGTTGAGAATGGTGTTGATAATAATGGACTTGTCCTGACCTTTGTCGCTGCCGGAGTAGCTCTTCATAACCTTGACAGCCTTGTAGCCGGCAGCAAGAATCTGCTCGAAGATATCTTCGGTGATCGCCGTCCTGGCGCTGACGACCTCGCCTGTCTGCATATCGACGATATCAGAAGCGAGATATTTGCCGATCAGCTGGTCTTTCTTTCCCGCGCTCATTTTTATCTCTTCTACAAGATCGAAAAGACCGAGTATGTCCTCATCTTTTGCGAATCCGATCGCCCGCAGAAGAGCGCTCACCAGAAAGTTCTTTTTCTGGTCGATATAAACGAAAATCTGGTTATTGATATCGGTCTGAAACTCGATCCACGAACCTCTTGTGGGAACGATTTTTGCCGAATACATTTTTTTGCCGTTCGGATGAACCGCTTCACTGAACACAACCCCCGGAGAACGGTGCAGCTGAGCGACGACGACACGTTCGGCGCCGTTGACGATAAAGGTACCCCTCTCGGTCATGTAGGGAATCCTGCCAAGATAAACTTCCTGCTGGATAGTCTCCTTCCAGTCCTGTTCATCCGGCTCATCCTTATAGGAAAGTTTGAGTTTTACCTTGAGCGAAACATCATAGGTAAGCCCCCTCTCTATACAATCCTCAACGGTATATTTAGGCTTGTCGAAACTGTAGGAGATATATTCGAGCAGGTACAGCCCGCGAGTATCGGTTATGGGAAAAGCGTTGCGAAGCACCCTTTCGAGCCCTTGATCCTTGCGCTTTGCAAGAGGAACGCTGTCCTGAATAAAATTATGAAATGAATCTAACTGAACTTTTAATAAATCGGGGGGATCGATAATGCTTTGTATTTTGGAAAAGTCAATAGACGGTGTTGGTGTTGCATCAGCCACTTTCACATGCACCTCGCTTTTATCAAATTGCATGAATTTCTTACAAAATTAAGTCATAACAAAGAACCGCAAAAACTTTGCCGGTGAATAACTCCCGGCTGAGCCTCATTTACATCAAAGCAGGAACGGTCATCCGATAATAAAATAACACAAACGGACAAAGCTCCGTCTCTCTTGGACACGGAGCTTGTTCTAAAAATGACTCGTGAAAAAGATCACTTAAGCTCTACGCCTGCGCCAACTTCTTTGAGTTCTTTGGCGATCTTTTCGGCTTCATCTTTCGAAACGGCTTCCTTGACGGTTTTCGGTGCGCCGTCAACGAGGTCTTTCGCTTCTTTAAGGCCAAGTCCGGTAAGTGCGCGAACAACCTTGATCACGTTGATCTTGCTTTCTCCTGCGGAGGTCAGCACAACATCGAACTCGGTTTTTTCTTCCTGTGCAGGAGCATCTCCAGCAGGAGCTGCAGATGCGACACCGGCAACAATTGCAGGAGCTGCGGATACACCGAATTTCTCTTCCAATGCTTTTACCAATTCGGATGCTTCTGTAAGGGTAAGCTTACCAATCTCCTCTACAAGTGTTTCAATAGACATTATTTCCCTCTCTTGTTTTTAAGTAATTAAAATATAAGCTTGAGTGCGTAATAGATTTTTTTTCAGCCTTTACTGCTTCTGTTTGGCAACCTGGTCGAGAACCGAAACCAGATTTCTCATGACCGCATTGACAACCATCGGCACGGAACTGACAACATTGTTGATGATCCCTGCAGTACGGCCGATATTCTCGGTTTTGCTCAGCATCTCGGAGAGCATGACAAGCTTGTCGTCGCCATAAACGATTCCGTCAATGGATGCCATCTTGAACTTCAGCGCTTCATTGGTCTTGCTGAACTTCCTGATGATTTTAGCCGGAGCAATAGGATCGTCATAACCAAAAGCAACAGCGGTAGTGCTTTTCAGACCGTCCGCAAGCTTGTCTGCCTGCTCAAGCTGCTGAAGCGCCTGCTTGACGAGAGTATTCTTGACGACTTTGTATTCGATACCGGCTTTTCTGAACTCATTGCGAAGTTCTGCCATTTTGGCGACGTTCAGTCCCTGATACTCCGTCAAATATATCCCCTGGGATCTGCCGATTTTCTCAGCGACCTCCTGGACTACCTGCTCTTTTTTATCCCGTTTCATCATGTAAACCGTTTATATTAGGCAACAAATTTTTCTTTTCTGACCTTCACGCTTGGCGACATCGTGCTCGAAACCGCAATACTCTGGAGATATTGACCCTTCGCAGCAGACGGCTTCAAGCGGACAACCTCCCTGACAAAGCTGGTAATATTTTCAACCAGATGCTCAGGCTGAAAAGAAACCTTTCCTACCGGAGCATGAACGTTTCCGGCTTTATCAACCCTGAACTCGATCTTGCCGGCCTTGACTTCTTTAACGGCTTTAGCGACATCCATGGTAACCGTTCCGGATTTCGGATTGGGCATGAGACCGCGAGGTCCCAGAATTTTTGCAACCTTGCCAAGCTGACCCATAACGTCTGGCGTAGCGATAATAACGTCAACATCGGTCCAGCCGGACTGGATTTTTTCAATGTACTCTTCAAATCCGACCAGATCGGCTCCAGCCTCTTTTGCCTCTTCGACCTTGGCCTCCTTGCAGACAACAAGTACGGAAACAGTTTTACCTGTACCGTGCGGCAGCATCACCGTGCCGCGAACAACCTGATCGGCATGACGCGGATCAACTCCCAGACGCAAAGCTACATCGATAGTCGCATCGAATTTAGCCTCGGTAATCTCCCTGATTTTCCCGACTGCTTCAGCAAGATCATACTCCTGAAAGCGATCGATTTTCGCCAGGGCCTCCCTGTATTTTTTTCCAGCCATTTTTTATCTTGAGAAAGTGGTTAAAAAAGCGGCCCGCAGACCTCCCACGCCTTTATGTAAAACCCCGGTATCAGTCCTCGACTACAATACCCATACTTCTTGCCGTACCCATCACCATCTGCTCTGCACCAGCAAGATCGAACGCGTTAAGATCGGGCATTTTCAGCTCGGCAATCCTGCGAACCTGCTCGCGACTGACCGACCCTACCTTGTTGCGGTTCGGTTCACCGGAACCTTTCTGCAATTTCGCCTCTTTCAGAAGCAGAACTGCTGCCGGAGGAGTTTTGGTAACGAAGGTAAACGACTTGTCGGAATAAACGGTAATCACAACCGGTGTGATCATGCCTGCTTCAGACTGGGTCTTGGCATTGAACTGCTTGCAGAATTCCATGATATTGACGCCTTTCTGACCGAGAGCCGGACCGACCGGCGGAGCTGGATTGGCAGCACCTGCAGGAATCTGAAGCTTGATAAAACCGATTATCTTTTTTGCCATAAACTATTTCTATTCAGAAGCTTAAAAAAACTTTAATCCCCATTACTGCGAAACTGACTTAACCTGTGAAAAATCGAGTTCAGTTGGTGTGCTGCGACCAAAGAAACTGATCATGACCTTAACTTTCATGCGCTCGGTGCAGACATCATGAACGACACCGGTAAGCGAACTGAATGGACCGTCAACGACCTTAACCGAATCACCAACCCTGAAAGGCGCTTCAATAACCGAGCGATGCTCGACAGCATTGTCAGGAACAAGAATTTTCTCAACCTCTTCAGGACGCAATGGAGTAGGATTATCATCGACACCGAGAAATCCCATAACGGAAGGAATATCAAGAATAAGATTCCGGGTCTGCTTGTCAAGCACTGCCTCGATGAGCACATAACCAGGAAATGCGTTCTTCGTCAGACTTCTTTTCTTGCCGTTTTTCACCTCCACAAAACGCTCGTAGGGCACATAGACCTGCAGAATCTTGTCTTCGAGACCACAACGAAGAACTTCCGCATCTATCCCCTCCTTGACCTTGCGTTCGTGACCGGAATAAATCCTGAGCGCATACCACCTTGGAACCGGTATCCCCTGATCATCAACACTTTTTTTCTGACACCCATCTCTATACCTCAACTGTGGTTATTATAATAACCGGCTCATCGCAGAATTTATCACCCAGTCAACAACAAAGGTAAACAAGGCAAGTATACCCGAAACCGTCAGAACGACGACAGTAAGATCTTTCGCCTCTTCCTTGCTCGGCCAGGCAACCTTCCGCATCTCACTGACGACATCACGATAATACTGGCTGACTTTGCCTAAATATTTATTCATACCTTAAGCCTGCAATAAGAATCGTGAATTACATTTCTGATAACCTGCACGTCAGGAGGGAATCGAACCCCCAACCTGCGGTTTTGGAGACCGCTGCTCTACCAATTAAGCTACTGACGTCTGTCAAACTCCGCATAAAATCCGAGCTGATGATCGGACTTGAACCGATGACCTCTTCCTTACCAAGGAAGTGCTCTACCGACTGAGCTACATCAGCC
>FUWD012888120.1_pt1 | contig 23449 bp, 20 predicted proteins | sample 1063281 | NCBI WGS metagenome assembly FUWD01 (sample SAMEA79048168, study PRJEB19326) | metagenome | biome: marine | reverse complement strand
GACGGGCTTCCGGTCTTCGTCTGAGAGCAGATCCACGTCTGTAAATTCATATTCGACTCCGCAATCCCCCAGGAATTTCTTACATGCCTTGCAGTGGCTGCAAGTACTAAGAGAATATACTCTGCATTGTTCCATGCTGTGACTCCTTACTTTGAACTATCAGGATTGATTGGCGATTTCTGGGACTGACTCCCAATGTCTCTCTTGCGATCGATCCTGTCTACTGGTTATAAAATAAATAGTATAACTTACATCGTTCCAAGGCTACTTTTTTCGAGAACACTGTTTTGAGAACGCGCCAGATGGTTTACGTCACTTTATGAATCGGAGACTGGTCGCATGCGTTTTTTGTGTCGATTGACGATAGTGACTTAGAATGCTAATAATGTGTCATTGTACAACACTTTCAAAGAATTAAGGTCCTAAAAAATGGCTCAACATGACAATAAAAGGGCTCTGGTTACAGGTGTAACCGGCCAGGATGGAGCTTATCTGACGGAGTTTCTACTGCGCAAGAATTACGTCGTGTGTGGTGTTAAAAGACGCAGTTCTCTCATAAATACTCAAAGAATAGACAATTTTTACCAAGACCCTCACTTTCCCAGTCGAAGGCTTATTCTCGAATATGGAGACATGACGGATTCCACCAACCTGATCAGAATAATTCAGCAGTTCCAGCCCACGGAGATATACAACCTTGCGGCGCAAAGTCATGTTAAGGTTTCGTTTGAGTCACCTGAATATACCGCCAATTCGGACGCGTTGGGTACACTCAGACTGTTAGAAGCCATACGCATTCTGGGTCTTGGGGATAGGGTCCGGTTTTATCAGGCTTCTACGAGTGAACTTTACGGTCTGGTTCAGGAAACTCCACAGAGTGAAACAACGCCTTTTTATCCTCGTAGCCCTTACGCTGTAGCCAAGCTTTATGGATACTGGATTGTCAGGAACTATCGTGAGGCTTATGGCATGTATGCTTCCAATGGCATTCTTTTCAACCATGAATCGCCTTTAAGGGGCGAAACATTCGTGACCCGCAAGATCACCAGGGCCATTGCCAGAATCAAGCTCGAAATGCAGGAAAAGCTTTACCTGGGTAATCTGAACGCCAGGCGCGACTGGGGCTACGCGTCTGATTATGTTGAAGCAATGTGGCTCATTCTCCAACACAGCCAACCTGACGACTTCGTAATTGCCACCGGAGAAAATCATTCAGTTCGGGAATTTGTTGAAGAGGCGTTTTCTGAGGTCGGGATTTCAATTGAGTGGAAAGGATCAGGCCTGGACGAAAGAGGAATAGATTCTGAAACAGGAAAAGAACTTGTTCTGGTCGATCCGCGTTATTTTAGACCCACAGAGGTTGATCAGTTACTTGGAGACGGTTCCAAGGCGAAAGATGTTCTCGGATGGACGCCAAAATGTAGTTTTGCTGAATTGGTAAAACGAATGGTAGTTCAGGACCTTAAAGAGGCTGAAAAAGAACAGTTATGCAGAACAGCGGGGCTTAATTAATGCCATCAGACAAACCAAGAGTATTTGTGGCAGGATCCACAGGGATGGTCGGTTCCGCCATCTGCCGACGCCTAATGCTGGAGAATTACCCTATCGTAAAACACGAGGGGGGCAGAGTAGATTTACGCGATCAGTCCTCTACTTATCAGCTTATCAGGGACCTGAATCCTCAATGGGTTTTCCTAGCGGCCGCTCGAGTGGGAGGAATTTACGCCAACAGCGCTTTTCCTGCCGAATTCATTTATGACAACCTGATGATACAGACCAATGTCATTAATGCCTGCTATGAGATGAAAGTCGAAAAATTACTTTTCCTGGGGAGTTCCTGTATTTACCCCAAAATGGCTCCTCAACCAATGAAGGAGGAATACCTGCTCACCGGTTCCCTTGAACCTACCAATACTGCCTACGCTATCGCCAAGATAGCGGGAATAATAATGACCCAGTCTTATAGAAAACAGTACGGGTCAAATTTCATCTCGGTGATGCCGTCCAATCTTTACGGTCCCTATGATAATTTCGATCTTGAGAAGTCGCATGTTCTACCCGCATTAATTAGAAAAGTCCACGAGGCAAAGGTTTCTGGAGCTGAATTTGTTGAAATCTGGGGCACGGGTGGTGTGCTCAGGGAATTCCTCCATGTTGATGATCTGGCTGACGCGTGTCTGTTTCTAATGAAGAACTACGACGATCTCCAAATTGTCAATATTGGCTCAGGAAAAGACATATCCATTCTGGACCTGGCTAAATTAATAAGGGAAGTGGTGGCATACGAAGGTGAATTGAAATTTCAGCCTGCAATGCCTGACGGAGTAAAACAAAAACTGTTGGATATTTCCAAGATCTCCTCTTTAGGATGGAAGCCGAGAATAAAACTCAGAGAAGGCCTGGAATCAACCTACAAATGGTATCTGGAAAATTTGGGTCGGTACAGAACATCATGAATCTTTACTGATGGTAAAAAGGGGGAAATACAGATAACACCGATGCCCGTTGGAATAACAAAGTGATCACTGAACCAAATTATTCAATCAATCTTCGTGGGACTTCATTCCCGATTGACCCTGGATTTGTTCGAAGGCTCTTCCCACAAGTGGAGAAATCAAGTTAGCCTGATTATCCAGAAGCGTACGAGGATCTATCATTACATAATCGTCTTTGATAATTGTAATTACTGGGGGATTTCCTCTACGTAGAGCATTTTCCAAACGTGAGGCTGAAAAATCTCGGGGCCTTATACATATTCGAGGACCAATGAGATCACTTGTCGGCAAAGCCCCACCACCAACCCTGCCAGCGCCTTGTTCAATTACAATCTGCGCCCTGTCTTGAAGTTCTGACTCCAATGACGACGATATCTTTTGCGCTTCAGACATCAACTCGTCGATTCCCTTGGTGATCATGGCCAAAGCAGGAATTGACATAGCCGGGTCCGCTTGCCGGGCATACTCTTGAAGTGTAGCCTCCAGACCAGCCAAAGTAAGCTTATCCATTCGTAAAGCTCTCGCAAGTGGATTGATCGCCATCTTGTCTATCAATTCTCTCTTACCTGCCAATATTCCGGCTTGAGGACCTCCGAGCAGCTTATCTCCGCTGAAACTCACCACATCAATACCCTTTGAAATTACTTCCTGGACGGTGGTTTCGTCGGACAATCCAAAAGCAGACAGGTCCACGAGGCAACCACTTCCCAGATCCATCATGGTAGGCAAATCATGTTGCTTGCCAATTTGAACCAGTTCTTCGAGTGATATTTCACGCGTAAATCCCACTATGCGATAATTGCTCGTGTGAACTTTAAGTATCAGAGCTGTGTTTTCGTTGATGGCTCGCTCATAGTCGTGTGGATGAGTTCTGTTTGTGGCTCCGACTTCTCTCAGTATAGCGCCGGATTGAGCCATGACCTCTGGAATCCTGAATGACCCGCCAATTTCTATTAATTCACCCCTGGAGACTATTACTTCTTTGCCCTTTGCCAAAGTCCCAAGCGCCAACAATACACCAGCAGCGTTATTGTTTACGGCAAGTACCGACTCCGCCCCGGTTAATTCCTCCATCAATGATTTTAAGTGAGCGTTACGTTTTCCACGTTTTCCCTGTTCCAGATCGTATTCCAAATTCGAGTATGACGTAGCAATCTCCACAATTCTCTTGGCAACCCTGTTTGACAGAGGAGAACGCCCGAGGTTGGTGTGAACAACTACTCCAGTGGCATTTATCAGACAGCAGAGGCCGGGAACCAGGGTGAGCCTTATCTGTTCACGGATTTGATCGACCAATTTATTGAGAGCAATTTCATGAGGCTCAACAGAGCCATTTCTTATTCGATCACGTAAATCATTGAGAATTGTATTAACCGAACTTTTCACAAATGGAATGGAGTAAATCACCAGGAAGTCCTGAATTTCCGGTTGCGAAAGTATTTTGTCAACTGACGGAATTAAACTGAATAAAGAATCAGATTTGCTACCTACCACAATTCTGCTCTCTAGGAAGACTTGATCTTGATAGACTTGATAACTTCTTCAAATGCGGGAGCGTGGGTCTTAAATTCTTTCGCCGGCGCAGAGAAATCAATATTAAGCTCATGTTTCTCGGTAAAAATTTTGAGTCCCCATGACACCAGGCGATTCGGATCAGACGGAATTTTTCTTTTATCAGGATTCCTTTGTGGTTGCTGATTCTAAGCGTCCTGGTTTTATCCAATAGTTTGTTGGTGGCCGCAGCTTTTTTAAGGTTGTTGATGATATTTTTGACTGAGCCGACAAGACGTTCACCTACTACAATATATATTTCTGAAGAATCTTTGGTCCATTTGAAGATGTGCGGTTCATCGACCGCCTCCGCTTTGAAACCCACAGGAATTTTCAGTTCCAGGAAACCATCAACTAGATGGGCCTGGGATTCAGTTTTCTGGGTAGGCTGACAATAGCCGGGCTCTGGTATGACTATCAGGCAAAATCCGGAGATAATGAAAAATGTTACGATAATAAACCGAAAGTTGACGCCAGGCTTAAAGACTGCCGAGCATTCGCCAATTAGATCCCATAATTGTCGCATTCCTGAAGAAGTAATTGTAATATAATGGGTCATTGTGTTCCCTGTCCGGAGACGATTTCACGATAAGGACTCCAGGCCGATTTCAAGATTGATAGCATGGATAAGGCAACATGTCAAAAATCATTACAACTAACGAGAACTTGTCTCGTCCTAAAGCTCATCTATATGTCCTGGGTTGTAAGGTCAACCAGACGGAGATATACAGCATGTCAAGCATGTTGGAATCATTCGGTTTTGAAGTGGACCATCAATCTCATCATCCAGCCCTGATTTTTGTAAATACTTGCTGTGTTACGGATTCAGCCGCAGGTAAATCGCGTCGCCTCATAGGAAGATTAACAGAAAAGTACCCGGATTCTCAAATCGTTGTCACCGGATGCCTGGCTGAGATCAATCCCACCATGGTCCAGCAGGTGGCTCCAAAGGCCACGATTCTTGGAACTTACGCCAAAGATCATCTTATGGATATTCTGTCTGGCCAAAATCGGGACTTTAATTTTTTGAATTCAATGCCCGCTTCATCCTGCTCCGAGTTTTCACCCGCATGGCTTCCGGCGCCATCCTTTAGAAGTAGGGCGTTTCTGAAAGTTCAGGATGGATGTTCGCATCGGTGTTCCTATTGCATTGTTCCCATAGCCAGAGGACCGTCAAGAAGCCTCGAATTGGGAAAAGCGGTTGAAAACGCAAGGTTCCTTGTTGATGCGGGGTATTCAGAGATAGCTCTGACTGGAATTCATTTGGGGGAATATGGTCGTGATCTTTCTCCGAAAAAAAGACTTGAGGACCTTGTTGAGTCCATATTGGCAGATACTTCAGAGTGCAGACTTCGGCTCAGCTCAATCGAACCGCAGGAATTCTCAGAGGGATTGCTTTCCCTAATTGAGCAGAATTCAAGAATATGTAAACATTTTCATATTCCTGCGCAAAGTGGTGATGATGAAATATTGAAGAAGATGTTCAGACCCTACAATACCAAACTAGTTGCTAAGCTAACGGAAAAAATTCTGGAATTAGCGCCGGACGCATGTATAGGGATGGATGTTATGGTTGGCTTTCCAGGTGAAACAGACGCTTCCTTTGAGCGAACTGTAAGCTTTATTGAGAGTACACAGTGTGATTATCTTCACGTGTTTCCATTTTCACCAAGACAAGGCACAGTAGCGTATGGTTTGCCAGACAGAACCCCTGCCAGATTGTCTCACCAAAGAGTAAAAATTCTTCGAAAATTATCTGATGAACTCCGTTCAAGATTTTATAGCAAATTTATCGGACGAACTTTGTGGGCTCTGGCAGAATGCGCAGGACAAACTATCGAAGAATATGGAAAAGGCCTGACAGGCAACTACATCCCCGTTAAAATTAAAGGGTTGGCCAAGACGCATGAAAGCAAAATCGTTCCAGTTCTAATTGACGGCGTGAAAGACAATGAGGCGTATGGAGTCCTTACCCATGATGCTGTTCTGACTAATTAGCCCGTTCATAAAGGATTCTTGACATCATGATTCAGGCGGATCAAGTCGAACCATTACTTTTTCTGGTCAATTTTATGAGTTCTCTAGCTTTTACAAGATGATCGTTAACCTTATGCAAATCTTCAGGTCTTGAATCCTGAAAATAATTGGTGATGGCTTCACAAGCCAGATATGTCTGAGAAATGGCCTGCCTGATTAAATCATGGAACTGCGAGTAATTGGATGGAGCAATGATGGAGAATATTCTGGAGTCGAGTATCCTGAGTTCCCTCTTCATAGACTCCAATTTCAACGCAAGGTCCTGAGGCGCAACCGCTACGTTAATTTCCGAGGGATCATAGTCTGCCAAGCTTAAACTAGGCGCCCTGGCCATTAACAGGGAAAGCTCTTCAATCACTGGGGTTATCTCGGATAAATACAATCTCGTTCCCTTTTCGGTCAAAGCCTCATCATCGAGCGGCGAGGGTATCGGTTTCTCAGACGGAATACTAACCGCAACTCGGCCATCAGTTATTTCACCGGAGACATCTTTGGGTTCCTGAACAGCTTGTTTCTCTGATTCCAAGGTCCCAACCGGGGTTTCGCTAACTATTTGTTTCTGATCTTCAACCTCCGCTTGAATTGATTCTTTAACGGGCGTTTCTATGGTCTCCGAAGGCTGTGGCTCCTTGACCAACGCTTCCGTTTTTGATTCATCCAACGGTAATTCGTCTGGTTCCTTCCTCGCCTGAAAGCCTACCCAATCCTCCGGCGCCAGGGCGTGTTGACTTTCCAGGAATTTTACTGAAGACACTTGCGTTTGGATTTTGGATACGGGTAATTCCTTAACTTTAGGGACCACAACTTGCTGGCGCTTCGGCAACATCTCTTTCTGGGGTTCCGGCAGCGCCTCTGTAATGTTTATTGGAGCTAATGGCGGCCCTAGTATTTCGCTGTCTATCTTTCTTTTAAAATCATGCGAAAGATGTTCTTTGACTGGTGAAGGAGAAACCTTTCTGGCGCTGGGGTCGAATGGCAAGCGGTCTACTGGGCTGCCCTCAGTCTCAGTGGCATGAGTTTCTGAGAAATCTGCGATGCGCTCTTTAGTATCTTCCTTGGCGCCTTCATCAGCGACTGGAGTATCTTGAACCGGCTCAGGTTCAGGCGCACGTGGTTTGGGTTTAACCTCTCCAACTATTTGGTTCATCTTTATCTCAGGAATCAGAACCTTATATCCGGAAGGACCGACAGGCGCGTAAGTGGCTGATTTTTCTTCTGTATGGCTGTTTGAGACGCCTGTTCGCAAGGCGTTAGGAGGAAATGACTGGCCAAAACTGTACGAGTTTAAGACTAGGAACAAGCACGCCACCAATACCAACATTGAGATATTTGCGGCCTTGAATCTTTTCATGGTTCATCACTCAAGTCACAGTTTCCTGCGCTGGTAAAACATGATTAGGCTTAAATACAATAATTCACCTATACCAAGTTATAATATATTTATTTTAACTAGTTAATTGATATTAGTCAAGCTGATCATCAGCATTAGACAAATTTTGATGGAGCAAGGAATCCAAACCGACTGATCTGATTCTGTCCAGAACACCGTTTATGAAAGAGCCTGAATTCTCGGCGCCAAATTTTTTCCCAATTTCTATGGCTTCGTTCAGGATCACCGGGGTAGGAGTTTCGGGAAATGTCAACATCTCTGCTATGGCCATTCTTAAAATGTTACGATCTACCTGATTTATTCTGTGCAATTTCCAGTTTTCAGAAAATTCGGAGATTAGGCGATCAATGGAACTCTTGTAATCACAGACAGCCCTTACTAAAGAAGTTGCAAACTCTAGTGAAACCTTATCAATTTGAACTATTCTTTCCGGATCCGCACCAAAGTGCGATTCCAGGAAATTAAGAATTTCAAGTGGGGATTGATCAAGTGTCTCGGCGGAGAACAAGACCTGCAGGGCAAATTCGCGTGTTTTCCTTCTGGATGGCACTGTTAGACTTGTTTTTTCTCAAAGCCGAGAATTTGAAAAGCCTGTTACATTCATATTAACCAAGCTCTATTAATTTTAACAGACGAGCCATCTCAATTGCGGACATAGCGGCTTCAGCCCCCTTGTTGCCGGCCTTGGATCCCGCCCGTTCGATAGCTTGTTCAAGTGTATCAGTGGTCAACACCCCGAAACTAATCGCTATGGTGGAAGTTAAAGCCGTTTGGGCTACACCCTTGGAAACTTCCGACGCAATATAGTCAAAATGCGGGGTGGATCCCCTTATCACTGCCCCAAGAGCAATGACCATATCATATTTCCGGGATTGTGCGGCAGCGCTTACAACCTGAGGGATTTCGAAAGCGCCAGGGACTCTTGCAATAGTTATATCTTCCGATAGCATCCCATGCCTTATTAATACGTCCAAAGCCCCGTCTATCAACCGTGACACTACAAAATCGTTGAACCTGCTTGCCACAAGCATTGCCTTAAGACCGGAGGCGTCAAAAACGCCCTCAATCATTATTGTCATCAGGCCTCCAAAGATCTAACCGAGGTAAGGCCCCGCTTTTCTAAAAAAAGCGAGGCTTTTTTGTCAACATGTAGACAATTCGTACATATGGCCCATCTTTTCCTTTTTGGTCTTGAGATACCTCAAATTAGTCGCGCACGGTTCAATTACTATGGGAACCTGTTCGACAACTTCAAGGCCATATCCTTCCAGTCCAACTATCTTTGTTGGGTTGTTGGTCATCAACCTCATTTTTTTAACGCCCAGGTCAGCCAGCATTTGAGCGCCGATCCCATAATCCCTGAGGTCAGGCTTGAACCCGAGCCTCAAGTTGGCCTCAACTGTGTCACAACCTTGATCTTGAAGGGCGTAGGCCTTGATCTTGTTCAACAACCCGATGCCTCGTCCCTCCTGCTGCATGTAAAGTATAACGCCCTTGCCAGCTTCCTCTACCATACGCATTGCCTTTTCAAGCTGGTTTCCGCAATCACATCTCATCGAGCCAAAAACATCCCCGGTCAAACATTCGGAATGGACCCTAACAAGAATCGGTTCATCCGGGTCAATTTCACCTTTGACGAGAGCAACGTGATTGTGACTGTCCACTTCATTCTCATAGACAATTAGTCTAAAATCACCGCCGAATTCCGTTGGCAATACAGTCTCAGCGCCTTTTCTGACAAGTTTTTCAATGCGCATTCTGTGCTGGATCAGATCCTTGATTGTGCAAATTTTCAAATTATGTTGTTCAGCCATTACCATCAGGTCCGGCAAACGCGCCATCGTTCCATCTTCATTGAGGACTTCACAAATTACTCCGGCTGGAGTCAATCCGGCTAGCCTCGCCAAGTCGACGCTGCCTTCTGTTTGGCCCGCTCTTACCAACACGCCACCTTTCCTAGCCCTCAAAGGAAACACATGCCCAGGGGATATTATATCGCTGGGTGTGGCGTTTTCATCTACGGCTGTCAAAATGGTCACTGCACGATCATATGCTGAAATTCCTGTTGTAACTCCTCTAGTAGCTTCGATGGAAACAGTAAAGTTGGTTCCAAAAGGAGATTTGTTGTCAGAAACCATCATTGGAAGGTCGAGAGACTCAATTTTCTCTCTGGTCATGGAAAGACAGAGTAGTCCCCGTCCATATTTGGTCATGAAGTTGACAGCCTCTGGAGTAACTTTCTCCGCGGCCATCGTTAAATCGCCTTCGTTTTCACGATCCTCATCATCAACAAGGATAACCATATTACCCTGTTTTATTTCTTCAACAGCTTCTTCTACACCTACAAGCACGCCCATTCAGGCATCCTCCCTAAATAAAACCGTATTTTTGCAAAGTCTGTTCACTCAACCCAGGCTTGCTTGACCAAACGTTGACAAATTTCTCAACGTATTTACCTATCATATCAAATTCAATATTAACAGTATCATTGATATTTTTATCGGTCAACCCCGTCAAATCCGAAGTATGAGGTATTATCATCACCCAAAATTGATTCTTCTCGACCCTGTTAACCGTCAAACTTATTCCATCAACACCTACACTCCCTTTTTCCACGAGATAATGAGATGAATCAACATGGAAACCCAGTAAAAAGCCTCGACCAACCGGACGATTCTCAGCTATCCTTCCAACACAGTCAACATGTCCGGAAACGATATGTCCTCCAAACCTGGAATCCGCCCTCATTGCCTTTTCCAGGTTTACCAGATTACCCGGTCTCGCCTGTTCGAGCGTTGTTACTCTCACAGTTTCAGGGGAAATATCCACAGCAAACTGTCGGTCGCCAGGGAAAACTTTTGTTGCAGTGAGGCACACGCCGTTCACGCAAATAGAATCTCCTGCTTTTACATCCGTCAAATCCATGTCAGCGCTTATTGTCATTCTAACGAAAGACTGCTTTGTCTCGATGGATCTGATCAGTCCTCTGCATTCAATTATTCCTGTGAACATCACACAACCTTGTCCGTCTTTAGGGTTTTATTGTAACTGCCCGTATGTCGACGCATATCCCAAAGGTGCCGGTCGCACACCCTACCCATTGAAGACAGGATGCTTGATTTTATATTTGGAGCGTCTTTCTCAATATCTGTAAGTAATTTCTTCACCCAGTGTCTCTTTGATTCAACTTTCGTTTCAAATACGCACCCACAATTGGTAACCGGTAGTCGCATTTCATTGGCCATCGCGTGGGTATTCTCCTCATGAACGTAAACAAGGGGTCTGATCACCGTATTTTTGCCGTCATCGGCCTGAAGCTTTGGACTCATACCCTTTATCGATCCGTTAAAGAATAGGTTCAACAATAAAGTCTCTACAAAATCATCCAGATGATGGCCCAAGGCAATCTTATTCCAACCTTCCCTCGAAGCAAAGGAATATAAAACACCTCGTCTTATTCTGGAACACAGTGAACATGGACTCGTACCCTTCGTAAGGCTTGTAGAAATTATTGAATTAATGTCAGAAACGATAAAATGATGCGGGATATTGTCAGCCCGCAATCGTTGTTTCATCTCCAATAAATGATCAGCATGCAAATCCCGCCCTATGGTTACCGCTCCCAGTTGGTAGTCTATCGGAGCCTTCTTCTGGAGCGCAAGCAAGGCGTACAAGAGGCTCCAGGAATCTTTACCGCCAGAGAGGGCGACCAGTATTCGATCATTTTCTTCAACCAGCTCAAAGTCTCCAATGGCTTTGCCGACAAGTCGAATAATTTGTTTGGTGGGCGAGACAGTTGACATTAAATTTTCAGATTCATCCTTACCCTATATAACTTTTAGAATCAGGATACTTTGTCTAGCTGAACAAAATAAGCTCGCACTTCGAGACACTATCCAGCAATCTTTGTTTCAAAAATAATCTCGGAATTCTTTCGATCGCACTTGATTATAATGCTCCTTAGCATAAACTATAAGACCACCACGAAAGATACACGGATAAAACGCAACGATTTACGAAGCGTTTTAGAATACTTTTCAGGGTTGGAATTGCTTCAACATCACTTGTACCAAATAGCATATTCAGGGAGACGATGATTGATCTTTTTAAATAATGTAGCGAAATATTTTCAGGGAAAAGCGCTTTTCGAACAGCTAAATCTAAATGTGCATCGAGGAGACAGGGTTGGAATTGTAGGACCAAATGGAGCTGGAAAGTCTACACTTTTGGGCATGATGGAGGGAGTAATAGAACCTGACAAAGGTGAAGTCACTGTCGAGAAAAAAATGTCTATTGGCGTGCTTCACCAGCAGATCATAGAAGCAAGCGACGGCCCTATCCTTGAAGAAGTTATGAATGTCTCTGATCGATTGAGGCAAATCAAGAAGAGATTGCGAGAACTTGAAGTTGATCTCGGCAAAGCGACTCAGGACTCCGAGAACGCAACAGATTTTCTTGAAGAACATGGACGACTTCTGAATGAATTTGAACAACTGGGTGGATATTCACTGGAAGCCAGAGCAACCAAGACCCTCCAGGGATTGGGATTTACCGCTGAGGACTGGAAGCGGCGATGGAGCGAATTTTCTGGTGGATGGAGGATGCGCGTGGCATTAGCCAAGATCCTGTTGTCGGAACCAGATGCTCTTTTACTTGATGAACCGACCAACCACCTGGATCTTGATAGCCTGCTGTGGGTAGAACAATACTTAACCGATTTTAGGGGCGCCCTTGTAATAGTTTCTCACGATCGGGCTTTTCTGAACAAACTCGTGAACCGGGTAGTAGAAGTGAATGCCGGCAAAGTAATAGCGTGTTCCGGAAATTATGATGACCACGAAAGGACGAAGGAAGCGCAGCAGGAAATTTTGGTCGCTTCCTACAAGAATCAGCAGGAAAAAATCAAGAGAATCCAAAAATTTATCGACCAGAACCGTGTAAAAGCCAGGACGGCTAGCCGTGCTCAAAGCAGATTGAAAATGCTCGACAAGATCGAGAAGATCGACCTCCCCACAAAGCCCAAGCGCGTAAAATTCACTTTTCCACAACCTCAACCTTCTGGGCGACGTGTTATCGAAATTGCTGGTCTAGTCAAAAGATTCGGGTCCAAAACCGTTTATGACAACTTTGATTTTAAAATCGACAGAGGAGAAAAGATAGGATTGGTCGGACCTAATGGAGCTGGAAAATCTACTTTGCTGAAAATAATGGCAGGAGTTTTGCCTTTTGACGACGGAGCGGTTCAATATGGGCACAACGTCAAGGTGGGGTATTTTGCTCAACACCAGTCAGAAAGCCTCAATTCAGAACTAACCGTCTTGCTGGAAGCCTACTCTGTTGCCCCTAGCGTAACCGAACAAGAAGTAAGGAACATCCTCGGCGCGTTTCTTTTCTCAGGGGACGATGTTTTCAAAAAAGTCAAAGTGCTTTCAGGTGGAGAAAAAAGTCGTTTGGCTCTTACAAAGATTTTGCTCTCACCTCCAAATTTTCTACTAATGGATGAACCTACCAATCATCTTGATATACCTTCTTGTGAGATCCTTGAGGAAGCTCTAAAAAAATTCTCCGGCGCAATAGTATTAATTACTCACGATCGGAGACTCATGAATAGCGTCTGTACCGGTATTCTGGAAATTCATGATTCCACCGGGGATTTTTATCCTGGAAATTATGATGACTACCAGTTCAAGAAGAATCTGATGAGCAAAGAGAGTCTTGGACTCGAAGTAGCCCCTGAATCTTCTTCATCGAACCATTCAACCATGGATCCCACTCCAATCAGCAAAGACCTAAAAAAAGATAAAAAGAGAAGAGACGCTCAAATGAGGCAGGCGCTCTACAAAAAAATCGCGCCCATCAAAGAGCAAATTAAGAAAATTGAGGCCGATCTCGAAAAAAAGGAGATGAGAAGTAGGGAAATTCAGGAGTTCATCGCTAATCCCAGAAATTATGACAACAAAGAAGCGTTTCTTGCAGTTTTGACTGAGGAACCCATCATCTCCCGGGAAGTGTCTGACCTGGAAGAAAAGTGGGAAAAACTTCACTCTGAATTGGAAGCCTTTGAGACCGAATTCAGCCAGAATGCAATTTAAAATTTTCTTCACCGGAATTTCCGGATCAATTGCTAGTCTCTGCCTGGAATTCCGAAGCGAATTAGAAATTATTAGCAATTTTATGTATAGACAGTAATCAACCTGACGTCATAAAGTTGCAGAATATCAACTGTCTCAAAGCCTCTGGACTAAACAATACCCGGACTCTCCAAACTGACCGTGAGTTAAGATTGGTCGAAGCGGTCGGTGTGGACTATTTGTAGTGAGTGGATACAAATTATTAAATGTGGAGCACGCCACGGAATGTTGCAGCAAGAAAGCAAGTACATAGAAAAGCGTTTCCAGGGTAATCACGTTTAATTTAGACTAGGCCTGGTGGAAAAATCCATCTACATTAGGCGAACAAACCTTAGGGGGGTTTTCAGAGATTTCGTGACGGGTAACAGGACCATAATGTCGAATTGGCGAACAATAATTATTGCGACCGGTATTGTGGTGGCGGTGGCAGGGCTCGGCTGGTGGGCTGCGGAATCGAGGGGAAAAAGCGCAGATATCGAAATGCGAGAGCGTCTGCTGAGACAACTTGTTGATATCACAAGAACAATAAATCCAGCCTTAGCGAAAAAACTTGCTTTCAGCTCTGTTGACAAGGGCTCGCCTGCCTTCGAGACTATTCGGAGTCAAATGATAACACACGCAGAGCACATACCTCGTTCGGGTCTCTACAGTATGGCCCTGCGTAAGGATGATCTTGTTTTTGGGCCGGAGAGTTACGCTGAAGACCACTCAATGGCAAGTCCACCCGGAACACTATACAAAGAACCACCCAAAGAATTTTTTGGAGTCTTTGAAGACAAGCGTCCTGTGACTGTTGGACCATTCACAGACGAATACGAGACTTTTGTCTCCGCTGCCGCGCCCGTTATTGATCCCGAGACCGGAAACGTCATCATGGTTCTAGGCTTGGATATTCTGGCCCATGATTGGAAAAAAGGGTCAATGAAGCGCGTCTCGAACCTATTGTTGCCACATCTGTTGTGCTGCTGGTACTGCTGGGAGGAGCTCTAGCGGTTAGATGGCGGAACCGCCAGAGATCACAGATGGACCTGAAACTCAAGGAATGGATTCTAGCCCCGGTAGCAGTGGCTATGCTGGCAGGTTTGGTTTCATGGGTCTTTTATCAACAAAGACAATCCACCGAGGAACTGCGCAGAGATATGCGCCGTACTGTGGAGCAGTCGAGTAGCGCATGGAATCGCCTTATTGCGTCGCAAGCCCAAATGCTCAAGGTTCAGCTCGACCGGATTCTAGAGCATCCAGATTTATTAACGCAATGGAAGGATAGGAATTTTGATCAGCTCAAATCACTTGCTCAACCGATTTTCGCACAATTGAACAAAAAATATAGAATCACCCACTTCAATTTTATTCAGGCTGATCGAATCAGTTTCTTGAGACTTCATAAACCGGAAGTAAGAGGTGACCGAATAGATCGAGTCACTGTTCAGACTGCTCAAAGAACGGGCGAGGACGCATGGGGTGTTGAACCAGGAATCATCGGACTTTTTACCCTTCGTTATACACGGCCCTACTTCCAGCAAGGACAACTTATCGGTTTTGTGGAGTTGGGCACTGAGCTTCAGCTTCTGCTAAGTGATTTGGGATCAAATATGAAGGTGGATCTCATAAACATTGTTCGCAAAAAATTTTCCACTAAAGAGAATTTCGAAGTTTCCCAGGATATTTTCAACTTTTCCGGCAATTGGGATGAGTACCAGGACCTGCTGGTGACTCACAAAACTTTAAAGAACATCCCGGAGGACTTTGTCAAAAGGTTAAGCGAGGGTTATCCGTCATTTATGGTGGACGACACGTTTCTCATGCGCCAGGAGGACAAGACACTTGAATGCGGTGTTATTGATCAGTATGACGCGGCTGGCCAGGATATCGCCGATATACTGGTCATTAGGGATGTATCCGCACAACTCAAAAACGCACGAGACACCTTGATCCTCAATCTTGGACTTTTAGTAGCCGTTTTCGCGGGAATCTTGACTCTCTTGTGGTCAGTCACAGGCAGAGCTGAAAATCAACTCTCCAATTCTTTCCGTAAGCTCAAAGAAAGTGAAGAAAATTTCCGAAACATGTTCCTGAAGCACGCCGCAGTAATGATGCTTATCGACCCGGTTACAGACAAGATTGTTGAGGCAAATGCAGCGGCTATAGCATTTTATGGTTACCCCGAAGCCAATTTGATTGGAATGAATTTTTCAGATCTCAGTGCCTTACCTCCTGAGAACATATGCGATACGAATGAGGAAGATGCTCAGAAAGACCCAAACTGTTTAGTATTCACTCAGTCTCTAGCTACGGGAGAGATCCGAAATGTGGAAGTTCATTCATCCCCTATTGATCAGCATGGCAAGACTATCCTCTTTTCAATAATCCACGACATTACAGAACGTAAACGTGTTCAACAGGAATTGATAGACTCTAACCGTAACCTCCAGGAAGCTAACGCTAAAGCTTTAGAACTGGCGTCCAGGGCAGAACTAGCCAACGCAGCGAAAAGTCAGTTCCTGGCCAACATGAGCCATGAAATTCGCACTCCCATGAATGGCGTTATAGGCATGACAGGTCTTCTTCTTGATACGAAGTTATCGCCGGAACAACTAGAATACGCAGAGATAGTCCGCACAAGTGGTGAAACCCTGTTGGCTCTAATCAACGATATTCTGGATTTCTCCAAGATTGAGGCCCGCAAGTTGGAACTTGACGTTTTGGATTTTGACCTGAATGTCACGATGGAAGAGACTCTGGGAATGCTTGTCAACAGAGCCCATTCCGCAAAACTGGAACTGATATGTGATATTTCCAGGGAAGTCCCTGATTCGCTCCGGGGAGATCCTGGGCGCTTACGCCAGGTAATAGTCAACCTGGTGGGGAATGCCATCAAGTTTACTCCAGAAGGAGAGGTGGCAATTCGGGTACGCCTGGAATCCGAGACCGAATCCAAGGCTGTGTTACTGTTTGAGATTGAGGATACCGGAATTGGAATACCGGAGGATAGAATGCATTTACTGTTCTCTCCCTTCACACAATTAGACGGCTCTACAACCAGGAAATATGGAGGGACAGGATTGGGGCTTGCAATCTCCAAACAGCTTGTAGAGCTGATGAAAGGGCAAATTGGAGTTAAGAGTAACCAGGGAAAGGGCTCCACTTTCTGGTTCACAGCCTCCTTCGAAAAACGGTCCGAACCAAGTAGCGTAAAGCAAAAGAAACTGGGGAACCTTAAGAAAATTAAAGCCCTGATCGTGGATGACAACGAAACAAACAGACTTCTCCTAGCCACTCTACTTAAGTCCTGGGGTTGCATCTTTGAAACGGCGAATGACGGGACCCATGCATTGGAATCTCTCGGTAGGGCTGCTTTATCAGGAGCGCCTTTTGAAGTTGCAATTCTGGACATGGTAATGCCTGGCATGGATGGCGTCGAACTCGGACGCAAGATCAAAGCAGACCCTGCTATTGCAAAGACTCTAATAGTGATGATGTCCTCTATACCAGAAAGCGCCATCAATAACCGTATCAGGGAAATAGGGTTCGATGGTCATTTAAACAAACCTGTTCGGCAATCAGAACTATTTGATCTTCTGACTACTGTTCTGGTTCGCCGAGAGGTTATTGAACCTAGCGGGAATGTCGACATCCGACCCATTGAAACTGTTCCAGCATCCAAGAAACAAGATCTGAGGATCCTGTTGGTCGAGGACAATCCAACTAACCAAGCAGTGGCCCTCGCCATGCTTAAGAAAATCGGTTACAGACCTAGCGTAGCTTCAAATGGACGTAAAGCTCTTACAGAGTTGCAGAGTATGCATTACGATCTCATCCTTATGGACTGTCAGATGCCAGAGATGGATGGTTTCGAGGCAACGCATCGGATTCGGCAAGGCGAGGCAGGCCCTGAACACTTAAACATTCCCATTATAGCCATGACGGCTCATGCCATGAAGGGATACAGGGAGTTGTGTCTGGAAGCCGGAATGAATGATTATATTTCCAAACCGGTAAAATCTAAGGAGTTGTCTAAATTGATTGCGCATTGGGCGCGCAAGTTGGACGCTAAAAAACTGATGACATAATCACACGCAACCAAAGAGAACATTTGCGATGTTTGAAACGATAGGTCAATAGGACCCATTTTTCACTTGAATGAAAAATTTAGATCATACAATATTTAAAAAATAGGCGTTAAATCGATCGGTGATTAATTACTATAGCTACTTATGAACCTCAGAACCTTGACTGCCAGTGGTTCATAAATTCACTATAGGGTACAAATTTCTATTGCTTATAAGCTTGTAAGAGGTTAAACTGGGTCATGGGTAAATTATAACTTTGCCCTCAGGTTTTGTGGACCCAAGCTGGAAAGAGCACGAACCCAAAACTGTAGTTTCTGATTTCGTTAGTCACTAACCGAAGTCCCTAGAAATTGGTTTTGCAGGTTGCTCTAGGTCATTCCCAATTACCATTTTTCGAACCAGATCTATAATCCGGAGGCATTTATTCATGGATCGTAACGTTTGCGTTATCGCCGGAGGAATGTCGAGATGGGGAGTAAGAGACGGCAGCCAAAGGGATTTCTTTCAGGAAGCCGCTAAGGCCTGCTATGATGACAACCCCCTGTTGAATCCCAAAGAGATCGACGGATTACTCGTCGCATCAGCCTACACCGAAAGAACATCTTACCAGACTCATCTCGCTCCGCTCGTGGCAGAGTATATCGGGATAAAACCCAAGAGTATTTGCGCTCGGGTCGAGCTACTTTGCGCAAGCGGGAGTTCAGCCATAATTCTGGCTTTTGCAATGATCAAGTCTGGGCAGGCAGACGTAGTCATGGTCGCTGGAGGAGAAAAACTGTATACGCCCCAGAAATGGGAAGTTTTCTACAGCGAATTGGCATCTGTGGATCACGACTGGGATGGAGGTCAGGGACTTGGCTTACCACCTCCCGTGTTTGCGATGGTCGCCAAACAACACATGCTTAAATATGGCACCAAGAAAGAGCACTTGGGGACGGTCTCCGTCAAAAACAGGAGAAACTCAGCCAAAAACCCAAAGGCCCAATTTCAGACTCCTGTAACTATGGAAGAAGTCATGTCCGGCAGGATGATCGTACCCCCTCTTACACTCTATGATTGCTGTCCCATTACTGACGGCGCGGCATGCGTTGTACTCGCCGCCGAAGAAAAAGCCAAAGACATGACTGACAAACCGCTGGTTTACATACGAGGCACCGGACAGGCTTCTGTAAACAACATGTCAGGAAATATGCCTAATTGGACTACTTGGGAAGCGCTCAAGATAGCTGCTCAGCAAGCGTATTCGAAAGCACGTGTTGATCCCAAGGAAGTAAATGTCGCCATGACGCATGACTGTTTTACGATTTCCGAAATAATTGAGATGGAGGATCTCGGTTTCTGCAAAAAGGGCGAAGGCGGTTTCTTCGTGGCTGACGGGCAGAACGATTTCGGTGGGCAAGTCCCTACAAACACCGATGGGGGTTTGCTCGGGTGTGGGCATCCGTTCGGCGGGACTGGGATAAGACAGGGCATTGAGGTAATGCGACAACTACGCGGGGACGCTGTTCAGCAGGTTCCAAACGCCACAACAGGGCTTACCCACAATCTCAGCGGTTTCATTGCCGCTCATACTGTACTGATCTACGGGAGGGAAGTCGCATGAGCACTCCTGGAATTTCCATTCTAGACGGGAAATACATGGTCACCATGGATTTGTTCCCTCAACAGTCCAAGGAATTTAATCAGATATATGATTTTTACGAGTATCTTAAACAAGGAAGATTTACCACTACCAAGTGCAAAGACTGTGGGTCGGAACCGTTTCCACCAAGGGTGATGTGTCCTGATTGCTATTCAACCAACTTGGAATGGATAGACTGGCCTACTGTCGGCACAGTAGTTGACGTTACTGAAGAAGCCGTCGGGGTTCCGCTGGGGTTTGGCAAGCCGCCCCTGATTCACGCTTTGGTCGATCTAGAAGGAAAAAGAACTTTTTTTGTCAGAATCATTAATTGCCAGGCAGGACAACTTAAATCGGGAGACAAAGTTAAACTGTCTGTTTTCGATATCGATCCGGTTCCCCAAGAGGTCGGGCGAGAAGTGGTTCAGGTTCCTAGAGTGTTTTATGCGTTTGAACCCATAAAATAGTCAAACATCGTATCAAGATATTCATGATCTATAACTAGTTAACTGTATTATACTTTTGCCGGGCAACAAGATTAAAACAAACAATCAGGAGGGTCAAATGACTTTAGAATGGTTACCGCGGGACAATGGTTCAAAAAATCATATCCTAATCGGTTCAGAGCACTGGGGAACGGAAGCTCCTTGCACGGTTTATGAAAAGAAACCTTTGACAAGCCCAAAGGGAGAAGAAATTCCAGGTTTGTACGTAGCGTGGATTCGTCTGAACAACCCGAACCAGTATAATTCATATACTACGGAAATGGTTAAGGGCGTGATTGCCGGATTCACTGCCGCCAGCCAGGATCGCTCAGTTGTTGCGGCAGTTTTCACCGGGACTGGCGACAGAGCGTTCTGCACTGGAGGCAACACCAAGGAATACGCCGAATATTACAGCAAGAGACCGCATGAATATGGCGAATACATGGATTTGTTCAATGGAATGGTCGATTCCATACTCGATTGCAAGAAGCCGGTTATCTGCCGAGTCAATGGAATGAGAGTCGCCGGCGGCCAGGAAATTGGAATGGCTTGTGACCTGGCTATCTCGAGTGACCTTGCCATATTTGGCCAGGCGGGAGCAAGGCACGGTTCCAGCCCAGATGGTGGTTCTACAGACTTTCTGCCCTGGTTCCTTTCTATGGAAGACGCCATGTGGAATTGCGTGAGTTGTGAGATGTGGAGCGCTTATAAGATGAAAGCGAAAAACCTCATCTCAAAAGCTATTCCTGTCCTGAAACAGGGAGACAAATTCATTCGGAATCCGCTTATTATAACAGAGAGTTATATTAAAGATGGCGAAATAGTTTACGGTGAATTCAAGACCGGAGACGAAGCCAAGGCGGCGAAAGAACTAATGAAAGAGCTTCCCGTAGATTTCACGCTGCTTGACAAGGAAGTCAATAGGGTGATCTGGACCTTCGCCAACCTGTTCCCCGGATGTTTGATTAAAGCTGTCGACGGAATTAGGGCCAAGAAGAAATTCTTCTGGGATCAATCGAAACTACCCAACAGGCACTGGCTCATGGCAAACATGAACTACGAGGCTTTCCTGGGATTCAACGCTTTCAATACCAAGAAGATCACGGGAACAGACGTGATTGACTTCATTAAATGGCGACAGTTGATTGCGGAAGGGGCTCCGGCAATAGCCGAAACTTTCTCGGAAGTCCTGGGGAAACCGAAACAGTAATCTGTTGAGTTCAATTCAAATGTTTATAACGGTCCACTCAAATTAGATTTTAGTGGACCGTTTTCCTTATGATTGGACTAGAGGATCCAAAAAATGGAACATCGTTTGATAAAGGTTGAGAAACTCTATGACGGTTCTGTCATCAAAATCGTCCTCAACTCTCCGAAGGCCAACATTCTGGAAGCTGCCATGTTGAGAGAAATACTCGATGTGATTCAGGAAAACTACGGAAACAATGACCTGAAGTTGATTGTATTTGAAGGCGAGGGCAAGCATTTTTCATTTGGGGCCAGCGTACCTGAACATACTAAAGACCGGGCGGCCATGATGCTTAACTCATTTCATGAAGTATTCTATAAGCTTGTAGCTATGGGTACACCGACTATGGCGATTGTTAGGGGCCAATGCCTCGGTGGTGGAATGGAGTTAGCCATTTTTTGTAATTTTATGGTAGCCGACTCAACTGCTGTATTTGGTCAGCCTGAGATCATTCTTGGAGTTCTTCCGCCCCCCGCTTCAGTAATTCTACCTCTTAAAGTTGGGCAGACGTTTGCTGACGAAATAGCATTGACAGGTCGCTCATTGAACGCAAAAGAGGCTGACAGGATAGGACTTTTGAACCTTCTGTGCGAGGAAGGACAGGACGCGTGGGAAATGGCGGCTAAATGGATAGAAAAACATATTCTGCCCAAAAGCGCTTCGAGCTTGCGTGTTGCAAATTTTGCAGTTCGGAATCAGTTTTTCAGATCAATTCGAGAAGAACTGCCTAGAATGGAAGGCTTCTATCTAAAGAATTTGATGGAAACCCTGGACGCTAATGAAGGGATTACCGCATTTCTTGAAAAACGAAAACCTGTGTGGAGAAATAGCTAGTTATCATCGTTATCACAATAGTTGAATTCACGCCATACCAGTAACTAACTGGTCCATACGAAGACCTTCACGCACTAATCGCACATCAACGAAGCCTGCGATTTTTAGGTCTTCGTAAATTTCTTTAAAAGTATAAGTGTTACCACCGCTTGTTGCCACCAGCATGTTAACAGCAAAGATGGCTCCACCTTCAGGACGAGTTCTGGAGTCATCCATGATGTAATCTCGAATTATAATAATTCCGCCAGGTTCCAATACCGAGTGAATCTTTGAAAATAGGGATCGATTTTTTTCACGGCTGTTCATGTGAATAATAGCTGAAAGAAGCGCTACATCGTGCCCTGCCGGCAACATATCGCTGTTAAAATCCCCAGAGATAAAACTCGCCCGATCTGTTAATCCTGCATCCTCAAATTTCTTTCTGGTCATGCCAATCACTACGGGAAGATCAAAAATGGCAACTGAAAGGTTAGGGTTAAATTCCAGAAAAGCCCTGGAATAAACCCCAGATCCACCTCCAACATCCAACAGACTTTTCCTGCCTTCGAGATGCACTTCTCTGGCCAGTTCGTCAGCCCTTTGGCGTCCTATAACCTCCATGGCGCCAATAAAAGCCTTCATGTCTTCATCCGATTTCCTAACCTTAACAAACGAATCAATATCGAGTTTACCGGAAACAATATCGGTCAGGTTAGACCAACTATTCCACATGCGGACCCTATGAAGAAGCATAGGTAGGATGGTATCAGGGGATTTAGAATCCAGAAGCCGCAAGACATCGGGGTCGACAGAGTAAACATCGGCGTCTTTTTTTACAAATCCCATGGCTGTCAGGGCATCGAGAAGAATTTGTACGCCTCTAGCGCACCATTTATTATCTTCAACAATTTGATCAACTGTCTTTGATCCCTTCTGAAATTTTGAAAAAATATCTAGCTCAGCGGCGGACAGGATTATACGCGCCTTTTGAAAACTCGCCCCCAGAGCGTCAATACTTTGGAAATCCCATTCTGAATTCATTCTTTATGCTCCCGGTGAAATCAATTAGATACATTCTTGAACAATTCTAGAACAGCCGAAGTCAAAACAACCAGTATAGTTCCGAGCGTCACGTAAAACCCTAACGCTGGAAGCGAAACGGCGTACACCTTGTAGCGTCTCACAACGAAGAATTTAGCAAGCAGAACAACGAATACTACTACTGCCACGAGACCATGCAAAACATAATTCACGGGAACATTAGCGAAGAAAGCCAAACGGGGCAACATGTAAATAAACAGGGTCGTAAAATTCCTGTAAAAAGAAGACCAAGCCACCTGTGCAATGATCTTAAAAAATCTGATCCTCTTTTCCGACCCAAAACTTCAAACATAATGACGGCGTTCACTATGCCGACGACGCCTGTAACGATTGCTGCGCCAATAACTAATGACTCGAACATTTAACTTGCTCCTTTGCCACTGATTAACTGCTTTCGATCACCCTTTTACTCATAACGTAGGTCTTTTCCAACCCATAAAACAATGTGTAGAACAAAAACTTCGGCATATTTGATGTTTAACTTTAAATATATAGTCTTATATACT
>FUWD013229368.1_pt1 | contig 23489 bp, 49 predicted proteins | sample 1063281 | NCBI WGS metagenome assembly FUWD01 (sample SAMEA79048168, study PRJEB19326) | metagenome | biome: marine | reverse complement strand
ACATTCTAGAAGTAATAGTCATAGTGAACTGATGAAGTCATTGAGGCTATCTGTTCTTGTATTTGCCATCTAACCAATTATAATAATTGTCATTTTATTTGGACCGTTGTTTTGTTATATTTAAATGGGATTATTAGGAACAGATGTATCGATAGTCATTGAACAAGAGTCTATTAGGCAAATACGAGCAGACATAAGTAAATGTATTGAAGGACAGATAAGTCATAAAGCTGATTGGTATGTAAATGTAACAGTTTGGGACTTTGTCCATGAGCTTGTATGGGATGAATTATTTCAACCTGTTGTTTTGACACTATCTATTCAGATTCCAATAATCCACGTTAAGCAGAACATTAAATCATGAGCAGAGTTTGTAGGAGTAAATACATAGCAGTAGAGGCAAATCAAATTAGAGAAGATTTTGATAAGAATGTAGGCATAGGCACAAGCAGAGTGGTTGAAGATATTATGTTGGAGCATTTTCAAGTACTTGTTCTAGTATACATAAGATGCAAATTTAGTGCGACAATGAATTTAACCATTTAAAAACAATATGACATCACACGAAATAGCACTTAAGTTTAGTGAGAAGTTACAATTTGAATACCAAGTTACAGACATACATGTAATGATGGAAGAACTGAGAGAGGCAATTGACCAACATGTGAAAAACAAGGTTAAAATTGTTGATGTACTTAGTACTACGAGCCAGTTGCCTGACTTATCTGCCGACTTTGAAAATATAATACTACGTTCTTTTCCTATTAAAGACAACGACCCCCAAGAACACTTTGAAACTATAAATCACGCGGCTAAAGAATGTGAAACTTGGGTACGCCATAAGCTTAGTACAATTGGCATAAATCCCACAAACCCATTAGATTAATATTGTGACTATAAGATATTTAATAAATATGATATAGATACGAGATTAGTCCAATGAACTAGACAAATAATAGTTATATTTATATTGTAATCAAACAACAACAAAAATCAAACAATATGAAAAAGACTATCGGTAATATCACAATCTCAATTAAAGGAACCCTTATCACCTTCGTGGATGCTACTACTCGGGAAATGATTAAGGCTGTTGACTGCTCACCAGTCGAAGCACTAGGTAAGTATCATTCTTACGTAAAGCAACTTGAGGATCGTGAAGAAAGAATCGCATTAGGTCTGTCACCAACTCTTTCTAATTAAGCGCAAGATGGATATTCAACTGATTCAAATAAACAACGTCAAATACGATCCTGAATTATTCGAGGCATGGGAGATGAACAACGCTCTTGACACTCTGTTCAGTATTGATGGTGGTATCCCAAAGGCAACCAATTGGATGATCGTAGGTGACCCAGGAGTTGGTAAATGCGTCCATCCAAATACATTGGTAAAAATCAAAATTGATTCTACTGGTGAGGAGCGTACTATTACAGTCAAAGACCTCCACGAACTAATTAAATCTGTAAAATGAAACGTAAATTTATAGAAAGTATTTCTGCAGACAATATCAGCATCATGACAGATACTGGTTGGGAAAAAGTTAAAGGTAGTCACGTTACAATTGAGTATAAAGTATTCAACCTTGTCACTGACAGGTTATCACTACAATGTGCAGATGATCATATCGTTTTTAAAGAGGACTTCTCAGAGGTCTTTGTAAAGGACCTTGAGGTTGGTGATTTAATACAAACAGTAAACGGTTTAGAATCAGTTACTGAAGTATATGAAACAGACGACTTGGTAAATATGCACGATTTAGAAATTGATTCTAAAAACCATAGGTATTATACTGATGGAATTCTTTCACATAATACTACATTATTATTGGATGGTCTTGCTAACGCAAAGAAAGCTGGAGCTAAGGTACTGTTCGTATCTGGAGAAATGAACCAGGTCGATCTTTATCTATATGTCCAACGATTCCCAAAGTTTGGTGATATTGAAATATTCTTCCCACAAGAACTAGCTGAAGGTGACTGTCCTAAAGTTGCTCTACAGGAGCTAATGCAACAGGGATGGGACATTGTTCTGTTTGATAGTTTCGTGGAGGTTCAGGAAATCATCAAGGAAGCAGGAAATATGTCAGGGAAACAATCTGAGAAATGGATGTTAGATCTGATGGGTAAGAATAACCTTGGGCATAACGATACAAAACGCTATACCTCGTTCTTAAATATACAGCAAGTTACTAAAGGTGGAAAGTTTGTTGGGAGTAACCGATTAAAGCACATGACGACAGGGATGATGGAAATCAGATTCGTTGAAGAAGGTGATGATGATAGATATGTATTCTTCGATAAGAACCGAAGAGGGAATGTTGGAAAGAGAATGTATTTCTCATTACATTCCACAGGCGATGTTACTTACGATCTTGAACGATTCAATAAGGCTGAGAAATTACACGAAATGCAAGCCAAAGAAAAAGACTTACTTAAGGATGGCAACCTCAAATTTGAGGAACTGTTCAAACTAAGTGGAAATGATTCGAAGGAAGCTAATGGAGTGGGTGGTAAAACTGAACCAATTATAACTAGTATATCTTAATCGTACTTGGAATATTACTGTTTGTTTGATTGCATAGTGGGACACTGATTACTATCGGTGTCCCACAACAGTATCCCATAAACCCACTTACCCAATGGATAATAACATAACTGAAGAATATGATAGTATTACGAATGATCTTTATGCTTGGTGTAAAGACAATGAGTGTAAAGACTGTATAGATTCGATCTTAATGCGTTTGTATAATGATACACAATTCTTTTGTGCAGCTATTGAAACAAATATAAAATATATGACAAAAGTCCAATGAACTAGACAATTAATAGTTATATTCTAGTGTACCAATCAAACAAACATAATGGCAAAAATTAAAAACTTCGACCGTCCAACAGCAATCGCATTCGGTGCTGAACTTGAAACTGTATTAGCTAAACTTTCCAAAAAGTACGGAATTACAATCGACCTAAAGACTCGGAAGTATGAGACTGATGGATCTGGTTATAGTGCAAAGGTTATCGCAGCGGTAGTTGGTTCAGACGGAGTAACGGTTTCAAAAGAAGCTAAGGATTACGAACGGTTTGCAAAGGCATTCGGATTCACTATAAAGCTAGGTGAGACTTTCTATTCACAGGGTGAAAGTTATACTGTTACCGGGTTTAATGCTCGAGCCAGTAGAATGCCAATACAGGCCAAGCGAAATCGTGATGGTCTAGGATTCAAATTCACTAAAAGCGTTGTTCAAGCATGAACATATACACATTCAATATCGGAGATCAGGAAGTAGATGTCAAGGCAGAGTCCCAATCCTCAGCTGAAGCAAAGGTTAGTCATTACGATTTTCCAATACTTACCCACTATAATGGGAAATCAGTACTGGTGGGATTACCATATAAAATGAAAGAATATGACAAAAGTCCAATGAACTAGACAAATAATAGTTATATTCTAGTATAATCAAACAAACACTATATATTATGAGATTTATATCAGGTATAATATTTACTACCATTGGCATACATGCATTGTGCACTCAGTCTTATTTGGCAGCAGGTTCATATATGGTATTGGGTTTGGTTCTGGTAATCGTATATGGAGTTAAAATAGTCAAATCATAATGATAACATCGACTCAATTACAACTAAGTGTAATGTTCATAAGAGATTTACTCGCCTGGGCTGTTGTAATTGTATTTGGTACGATTAGGATCATGTTCATAGACGAATAAATACAAAATAGGTTTCAGACAAGGTCAGAAGTTGCTATATTATTAATATCAATCAAACAAAATAAATACTTATATGGATTACTTATCAGACACCATATTTCTTGAACGTTCAATAAAGGCGGCTGCACTTAAGCCAATCAGAAAAGAACTTTCACTTTCGGAATTTCAAATTGAAGGCAATGACAAAATCGTAATCGATGGTCAGCCGATCAAAATTTCACCGCAGGCATTCGCAAAGCTATTAAAGCGACTACGCATTCCGCCTGCTTTCGCTACACGATTCCTAGAGGATTTTGGTGAGGATGGACTTAAGCAACTTATGACAATGTTGAAAGGTTCTAAATCTTCAAAGAACGATACACGCGTTACATTGTTGGCTAATCCTAGGACAATGGTTATCGACGATATCCTACCAGCAGGTACAGCTGCAATCTCGAACGCTGCGTTCATAGATTTCACTACAGGTATTATAGATAAGTACGATCTTAAACCAACTCAATTCGGAACAGACGAACTAGGCGGTGTGGTTATCAATACCATCAACGACCGAAACATGTTTGAAATTGAAGGTATGAAGGATGAAAACTTCTACGGAGGTGTTACCTTCTCAAATGTACCAGGAGAAGGGTTAGTAGTATCACCATTCCTTGAGCGTTTAATCTGTACAAACGGAATGACATCAAGAATGCATGAAGATACATACAAACTATCAAGCTTAGATCCTGAAACGGTGAATGAGTTCAATAGTTCTATGGCAGATCTTGCTTCAATCGGCTTCCAACCAATGGGACTTTTTAATAACGTCCGAAAAGCATCTATGACTCAGGCATCACTATCAGAAGCGTACTACGCTGTAAACCTGCTAATGCAATTGTCACCAAAAACTGTGACATACGATTATATGCAACGATACATTCCAACTTACAGAATGGAGAAAGCATACGAAGACTATTCTAGCCCAGTTCGTGAAATGAAAAAGAATCAGCTCAGAACTGCAAACGCTGGTATGACGGTATATGACGTGGTGAACGGAATGACAAATTTCGCATCTAACGATCAAAACCCATTACTTAACGATTTTGCCAGAGCTCATATTATGAAAGCAGCAGGTAAATTGCTAAACAAATCAAGTTACGACTTCGAATCAATTATCACTACTGATCCGTTCGCAATGGGAAACATTATGAGTTCATCTGAAATGAGAGCTATCCGCGGAGATAGTTAAAAATAGACTGTTTGTTTGATTGCAACGTGGGGCGTCGGTTTACACTGATGCTCCACAACAGTTTTAATTGATACACATAAATATGGAATCTGTCGAAAAGCAAATAGGGAATGGTACCTGTTGTAATCAAAGAAGTGGTTTGGCTGCTCCGCGTTCTAGGATCTATCTTCAAATAGAATCTCAGATAGGAAAGAAGACATATAAGAAACTACTTAATAACGTATTTAACGATAGGGCAGTTACTCTCCATCGTAGTATAATGACAGATATTTACAATAACGCATTATTAAAATAGAATATGAAACACCGTACTATATCAAAAACGATCATTGATATCATTCATAAATTCTTTAATGCAATTCAGTTCGAATGTGATGCACAAGTATCATCGATTATTACTTCTCGTACAGATATTGGAATGATTACTGGCGACATACCAGGAACAATAGTAAGTAACATCAGAGATCGATTCCTAAGAAGAAACTTGAATGATTAATAATATTCGCCATGCTGTATCAGAACAGGTAATAAGAAATATATGGGATGAATTATTTGCTCACGCTAGCAATGGGCTCCATTTAACATCTGAATATAGTCAAAAAACAAAACGACACACTACAGAGATTGGTGCAATAGTAAATCTAGAGATACGCAAATTGAATCCTGAACTTTATACCAATAGCTAATGGACTTAACAAACCTTTTAATAGTATTAGTAATATTTGGAGTAGTAGGATTTATAATCAGTGAACTTACTTTCAATGATTAATAGTGTACACTATCAAATAACTCGCAATGCAAGTGTATTACCAGGATTAATCAGTATACAATTAAGAAAGATGTTTAGCAAGAATGTGAATATACTTGAAAATCGAGTAACAACAAAAAATATCATGGACAATATAGAGATTAATACTAGATCTAAATATGGTGTAACGAAACCTAGCATTCTCCCATATGTAAGTAATAGAATAATGGACGTAGCTTCTGACTTTGAACATGACATCAGGATAATAAGAACAGAATGTAATACAAAATGGTTTAAGAGGTTGTATAATGGTTTATTTTTTGAGGTAACACTCAATGTATCAGATGTCATAGACGCAAGCATGTATTAAAATGAAAGATATATCACAAGTAATAGCAGACAATAGTACAGACTTAACTTCTAGTATGTCTGATAGTTTCAACAGATATAATCTGTTTAGATATGCGATAGGTACTATAATAAGCTTCCAAATAGCAAACTTGCTAATCTGGAACTTAAGTTGGAACTTAGAAAGGAAATGGAATTAAGCTAACATGAACTATACAGCTTTAAATCTTATCAGTGAACACTTTATACTAGTTGCACAGATACGTACAGATAGCCATGACTGGCAAATATCTAAACAAGCAGCTATATCAATAGCAGATATACTATCTCCAATATTAACTATCCATAGTAATGTGTATATAGCTGTTTATGATATATGTAGCAGAGACGTAATATAATGAATCAATGGATAGTAGATCAATAGTACAGTAGAATCAATAGTACTACACCTGCTATCTAGCTAGGCCTATATATGGGCTATATATGGGCTATATATGGGCTATATACGGGCTATATACGGGCTAAATGGCCCAATTATCACCATTATCACTCAATTATGGCTATACTACTTAATAGACGGCTATATTACTTAAACCTTAGCTAAATGGCTCAACGAACAGCTATAGTGTAATACGGCTGATTTACTATGCTATACGGCCTATTAGACCTGCTAGCCTCTCTATACATGATAATACATAATAGTACGGATGGTACTGGTAAACGTAGTATAACTTATTAAGAATGAGTCTTTGATAGCTAGGGTCTTAGTAATATGACGTTGATGTAAGTATCTTATTAATATGTATAAGTGAAAGTTCCAGCTAGGTATGCGTAAATTACGCACGGGCCTTTATAGCAGCTAGGATAATGGGCAAGGCCTACGGGCCATGAATTTTCCAGAACTATTTTTTCCTAGTCTAGAACTCCTTCATTTTTCCAGAACTATTTTTTCCTAGTCCAGAACTCCTTCATTTTTCCAGAACTATTTTTTCCTAGTTATACTGCTCTGCTAGTCCAGAACTCCTTCATTTTTCCAGAACTATTATTTTCCTAGTTATACTGCTCTGCTAGTCCAGAACTCCTTCATTTTTCCAGAACTATTTTTTCCTAGTTATACTGCTCTCCTAGTCCAGAACTCCTTCATTTTTCCAGAACTATTTTTCATAATTCTAGAACGTCATCTACTCATCTATGGAATTTGTAACGATCCCCAAAAATTATTCCTAAATTTTTATTATCTTTATAAGTACGATCCCTCAAATGAAGTCTCTTCCAATCCCAATATAGACAGATGTCTAATGACCTGTGAAAAAATCTCTAGATATTCTGAAGTCTCTCAGATCTTAAGACTACTAACAATTGTAATTAAGGACAACATTCACAGTATCCCAGTATGCGCTTCGAGCGCAGTGTATTGGGTATAGGTGCGATCATAAACTCTGGCTACTCATACAACATATTAATACTACAGATTGGTGATATTCGTAATCATTATGATGCGGGTATGATGCGGGTATACACTAATAGTTTGTAATTCTAGCGGAGTCTAGCAGCGTTCAACTAATAGATCGGTGATTAGCAGAGCAGTATAACTAGCAGAGCAGTATAACTAGCAGAGCAGTATAACTAGCAGAGCAGTATAACTAGCAGAGCAGTATAACTAGTGTAGGTTGGTCGTGGCAGGTTTAGTGAGTTTGGTCAATTTGGTCAATAGAGGCAGGTCAATAGAGGCAGGTCAATAGAGGCAGGTCAATAGAGGCAGGTCAATAGAGGCAGGTCAATAGAGGCCCGGAAGCCGGAGGATTGGATAGTGAGGAAGAGGTGCAGAAAGTCCCTCATTATTGGGATTGATATACTATCTGATACTAATAATATGAAAAACTTTAAAACATACTCGTAGTTTATAAATGAAGGTGAAGATTACATAAAGGGACTACATCAGGCAGAGGCGGGAGATTTTATTAAGATTGGTTTTAAAGGTACACAGAGTAATACTAATATATAAACTAATAAACAATCAATATAAATGAAAAGAATTAATTCTTTCGAAGAATTTAACATGTTATCTGAGGGCATTATGGCTGGAACCACTGGGATAATGGGAGAGCCAAAATTAAACAAAGCTGCTGAGCTTATTGGGAGTTATATTAATAGGAAAGTTGGTGGTGATTTAAAAAGTTCCCATTCCTTACGTATTATAACGGAGTTCCTGGTATTATGTTCTATAGTAATAAAAATGACACTGCATTTCGTGTAAGTGGAAGGGGCACAGAAAGAGGACCTGGAATTGTTGGGCAGTTAGATTGGTTCGAACAATTCTATGACACTAAAGCTACCTTCAGTATTACTAGTGAAGAGTTTCCAATTATACAATTAGTTGGCGAATTTGCTAAGCTGATTAAAGATAAGAAGTACGCGAAAGAAGCTATGAACGAAAGTGCACTGTTTGAGGGTGAGCTGTATGAAGGTAGAAAATCTCTTACACCAGACGAGATTCGTATAATTGGTCAGAAGTTAGCTAATGGTGAATCTGGTAAGAAGATTGCGGTTGAGATTGGTATTCCGTACGGACAAATCCTTAAGATTAAGAGAGGAGAAGTAATGATCGAAAAATCTGACCCTACTGTTAAGAGGAACGAAGAAACACTTGATGATAAAGTGTTGTTCCTAGAAGAAACTATGAATGACATCTATGATATAAGTAGAGCAGTAGCTGCAGGTGCATTTAACAGTTTGCTTATTTCAGGAAGAGCTGGAACTGGTAAGACTTATAGTGTTGACCGAGCAATGGCAGATGAAGGATTAGTTGAAGGTGATGATTGGATGAAAATCTCTGGAGCTGTATCGACTATCATGATGTACAAAGTGATGTATCAGTTTAAAACTAAAGTTCTAGTATTTGATGATTGTGACGCTGTATTCTCAAACGAAGATGGTCGTAACATTCTTAAGACAGCACTCGATACTAAGAAGATCAGAAAAGTTTCTTATATGAAGAAACTTAAAATGCTGTATGATCCAAAAGATTATGATAATGATCCAGAGGGAGAGTTTAATGCTGTAGAGAGTGGATTAATTCCAAATAGATTTGACTTTTCTGGTAGAGTTATTTTTATCTCAAATCTTAGTAAGCAAAAGATTGACCCAGACGGAGCAATTCGCTCAAGGTCTATTCTTGTCGATGTTAATCCAGACGATGCAACTTTGATGGAGAGATTAAAAGTTCTACTTCCACATTTGGATCCAGTAGATATGCCACTTGCAGATAAAGAAGAAATCTATGAATTTATGAAATCAGCTAAAGATGTTTCGATGAGAACATTTGTTAAGGCAGCAGGTTTCAAAGTTGCTGGACTTGGCAATTGGCAACGAATGGCTAAGAGATATCTATAAACAAAAAAATATGAAAAACGTACCAACATTTAAAGAGTTTTTAGTAGAGTCAAAAACTCTCAACGAGTCTAAATATAAAGGTAAGAAACTTTATCCAAAAATGGTTATCTAAACATGACGTCGGTTCACTAGTTACTCGCGTAGAGGATTTGACTGATGGTGAAAAGTATGTGCTATACGATCCAGGGATGGACGCGTGGAATGGTGAATGGCAGTACACTGGATTTAAAGATAATTTTTATACTTGGGAAGACGCATCCCCACATAGTGGAGGAGGAGAACACCAGCTTACAAAAGCAGAATTGTTTGATGCAATTAAAGACAAGGAGATAAGGGAACAGTATTAGATATTAAGTCAACATACATTTAATAAAGTCGCTATATAGCGACTTTATTTTTCTTAAGTTTCTACTTTAGTTTATTTATGTTATATTTAATCTGATGGACCTAGCACAAATTATAATCGGTTACTTATTCATAGGCTGTTTAGTAAGCCTCTCTATTGACGTAGTTGCAATGATTTCTGGTGGCTTAGGTCTAAATAATTTTCATAGATTACTTTGGGTCATAGGTTGGCCTGTAATTCTGTACATTTTATTTTTTACTGGGAATGACTAATATAAGCTGTTGAGCTGATTAGAATGTGTCTGGGCATTATCTTGATACTAAGAATGTACCAATCAATTTAAAATGAACAGAGTTACTGTTGATATTGAGTACACACTATGGCAGAGTGGGTTAATGAACTATGAAAAAGATTTCATTAGACGCATATCTCAAGATTTGCCAGATGCCTTTGAGTATATACCAGAATTAGTATATGAAATATCCATACTTAGCTGTATCTAAATATGATTGGTTCTTTACTGTATTTATGAACTTAATAACAGCTCAATGCTAGTATGATCTACTCTGCAATATGGACGAAGAGAGTAGTAACCATAAATGAGTAAATTTCTTCAAACGCTGTAGTAGAAATTGTTAAAATATTAGAATGAGCAAAAATCACAGGTATGACATTACTGGGTTGGTATTTCATATCGTTATTGATCCACTTAAACAGATCATCCTAAATAAAGAGAATGAAAAAGCTATTGTTGATTTAGTACGAAGATTATCTAATGATGTATTAAATGACCAAATAGCCACGATTCATTCAGACATAAATGAAAGAAGCAAATGAACGTCATAACTTACTTTAGCATTCTAAGAAAAGTAAACAGTAGTGCAATTGATGAAATGCATGACGTTCATATTAAGTTCTACGCTGGCGTGAAAGAAGAATTATTCAAAACTATAAATGAAGCCATTAGAGTAGCTACATAATACTACAGATGACACTATATTAGATTCAATCTTTATTAATGTAGAAAATATCTTGATATTTCCAAGATTCTATATTCATTTAATGGACTATTCATAATAATGTCATAAATATTTTCATGGTAAGTATTTTATAGTTATATTGTATTGTAATTAAACTACAACAGATGGTAACGGAAATAATTAAAATTAGTAAAGATGATCAGGAAGTATTCTTGTTTCTTAACGATTTAAGAAATGATGGTATTACGAACATGTTTGGAGCAGGCGTATACATTGAGCGTGAGTTTGGTATAAGCAAGAAAGCTGCATCACAACTTCTTACGACTTGGATGAAAATATTTAATGAAGAAGGTGTTTATGAAACAATGGAAGTAACCAAGTAATCATGGCAAACGAAGACTGGTTTAAAGATAAATTGAAGGAACGTTCCGACAAGGACTTCCGGCATATGGTCGGCAATAAGGTTAAATTTATGGCTCGTGGAAAATGGCACCAAGGTAACGTTGAATTTATTGGTGTGAATGAATTGCATGGTACATTTCAAGTGACTATTGATCGTTGCCCAATATGGCCAGTTAATAAAGATCGTATCACGATACTCAAATGATCAAAGAGCATGTCTTATTAATCTTTCAGAATGCATACGCAAACACAAGAGGTAGAAGTATTCGTTTCAAATCTCCGACATATAGTACTGACTGGATAAACCGTAAGAATGCAACTTACAGTAGAGTAATACCTCACTTGGAACCACATTTTCAGATTTCGATGTCTGAATGTACTCCAAAGCTAGCAAAGAATAAGACTGATAAATTTAATACAGATTTAGATTGGGTGCAACGTGCATTAAATGAAAAAGAATGGTTTGCTGTTATTACTTTTGGTAAGCAAGCAGAGAAAGCCGTACTTGATTTGAAGTTCGAAGCATTCGCAATGTTACCACACCCAGCAAGTTGGGCATGGAGACGAACCACAATAGAAGACATAATAGAAAGATTACTAACCTCAATATAATCATGAGAACATTACTAACAGATTTCAGCAAGCCTGGAATTGGAATTTCACTTGAAGAATTTACTGAAGCGTTTCCTACGCTTCAGACCTGTTCATTTTTGGGACAGATTAATCACCCAAGTCCAGATTGCAGTGACAAAGAATACGTAAGTGTTCCAGATGCAAAAGCTGCGGTGACTATTACCGACTTGGAATTAGAAGGAGATAAGTGCTACGGGAAGGTTGAGTTTACTAAAACGCCAGCTGGAAATGAGGCTAGGCTTCACGCTGAACGAAGTGCAAGGTTTAGTATACGTGCAATGGTTCAAGAATACGGACCAGTTAAAATCCCACTTGTTATTACGTGGGATTTAATACCAGGATAATGAACCGAGATGTAACAGATTGTGGTAATAAGACGATGTATGAAAAGGAAATGCAAAAATCAGCACATCAGAATAGCTGTAAGTGGAGTTTGGGCATATGATGTAACAGGTGCTAGTAAGCTAATCAATAGTAGAGTAAAAAGATCTACTTTATGGTTGTTTGGAGATGTATTAGATGAAGCAGTTGTAGTAAACATTGAAAACTCAGCACATATTTATTTTACATACAATTATTGTGATGGTATTAAATGACGTAAGTACAACGACAATATAAAGAGAGTACGTGATTATCATAACACTAGGATTAGCTAGTATTGATGAACTCAAACCTCAGGTTATAGATACGGCTTGGGTAGTGGCAATAATGAACTCAATTAGTTCAGCCCCATCTAACATTAAATTAGCACATTCATCATAAAGTTCAAAGGTTTGTCATTATTTATAGTTATATTGTAATGTAATCAATACTAAACAAACGATAAATATGGAAAAAGACTTTGAGAATATGAACGCAGAGGAAATGGCAATAGCTATTTATGAGTGCTTTTATACAGCTGCTGAGACGGGTGCTGAATGCTATAAAACAGAATACACCAAAATTGCAATAAAAAGCTCTCTAGCACATGTAAAAATTCTTACTAAATTCATAAATGTAAGTATAGAAGAAAATAAGTATTGGGAAACTGTTAAATCAAACATACAACTAAAGGACATATGAAACCATTTACATTTGTAACTACGCATAGACCAAGTGCGTCAATCACCGTTCTTCGTGATAATAATAAAATTCACGCGAATGACATGAATGATACACGTTTTGTCATACTGATTAAAAATATACCGTATGCTATTGGAAAATCTAAAAATCAAGCATGGGCAGCAGCAAAAGCCAGATTAGACTTCGATCTTAAAATTGGCGATACTGTTATATTCGATCTTGATGGAACACTTGCTAATATTGATGCACGAAGAGAATTCTGCAGAACCAAAAGTGGGAAAATCAACTTTGAAAAATTCTACAATCCAGCCAACATTTCAATGGACTCGCCCAATGTACCTGTTGTTGAGATGGCTAAAATCCTCAGAGCAGCTGGAAAGAGAATCGTAATCTTTTCTGGCAGAAGTAAAGAAACTGAAGCAGCTACGATAACTTTTCTTAAAAACTGTGGTGTCAAATATGACATGATGATCATGAGACCTAAAGATTCAGATCACGAATATACTCCGGATAGTCAACTTAAGGTAACTTGGTTGAAAACTTATTTTCCCGGAGACGAGAAAGAAAGAATCATGTGTGTCTATGATGACCGAGATAAAGTAGTAAACATGTGGAGACGAAATGGTATTCCATGTTTTCAAGTGAACGAAGGAGAATTTTAATGATAAGCTATATCATAAATGTCATTCAAATTGCATTTAAGTTAAACATACTGCAATGAGATTAATTCCAGATGGTATTCTACTTGGGCTTACTAGAGTCTGTCACATTGGATGGCAGTTAGCAGATGAGGCTTTATTTGTTAAAATCAAGAGTCAGACAAATCGATACGTATTGCAAAAGCATAGCATATATAAAACTGCTAGAAGAAGCCATGAAGCACTATTAGCAGTGGTCTACGAACAATATAGTTATTCGGTTTGATGCTATTGAAATAAATCAAGACTTAACATTATGAAGAACGATTTCGTACAACTTATCCCTGGGGCAATTGGACAACTATCTTATTATAAGAAAGATAAGATTAAGCTTTCAGTAAAAGAAGAACAGAAGAAGATAGACGAGTTCACTTCTCAGCGTATCAGTGCAATGATTATGCAAAAATGTATGGGTCAGTCGCCTGATTTAAACCAAGCTTATTCTAAATCAAGGACTGAAAGTAAAGATGATCTTAACGCTGTTACTACGAATATAAAAATTGTTAACATTCATTATCAGATTGGGCAACAAGATTCTTATGATGAACTAATTGAGATTGAAAGCTCACCGAGTTTTGGTGGGTGGATCAACCCAATTCAAATTGAGAACATTAAAGAAGCTCATATTATCTCATAAAGTTCAAAGGTTTGTCAATTTAATTTGTTATATTGATAAAGTAAATGTAAGACTTATTCAATTTATCAACTAAAATGAAATCATTTGTTATAATTCATTAGATGGAAACAGTCGTCAAGCTATTGCCAGGTGAAACAGATCCTGTGAAAGTAGAACTTAAATGTGGTGCATATTTCTTAGATCGGCAAAGTCGGTTATGGCTGTGTATCAATGGACCTACTTTTGGTTTTTTAATGATTGACATTGAAACTGGAGCTCGGCGTAATCCAGATAGTTTAGTTTTCATCAGACAAGTACATAGCGTTAAAATTTCATACAGATGACTTAACTCTATTTACCAGGAGACACTGAAATAGTTAACAGAATGATTGGCGACTTTAAACAACCCAAAGGATATTAAGATGAGAAATGAAGTAGATAATTTTGAACAGATTAAGTCGATGCTTGTCTTTGACTCAGAGGATGATTTCTATCACCTTCAGATTTTAAAGCGTAAGAAGGAGCATCTAGATCTTGGTAGCAATTCACTTGTCATTAAGACATACTACATCAGTTCTGCTGAGTACCTTGAAATGAAACGAGGAGAAATTGTTCACCTCTGTGATTTTCATAGTGCCCGTGCTTACATCAACTTGAACCGTCGTTCTTTTGAAAAGATGGCATTCAACACACTTAAGAAAATCACAGATCAGATTATGAACCGAGATTTCCGTTCAGTCCGTAAGGCATACGAAAGTACTTGTGGTGCACATTCTAATGAACCACATCGTAAATGGATTCTTGATATTGATTGGGCAGATTACGGAAGTAACAAAGACAAGCAATTAGACGTCTTAGTTGCAATTCGTCAGAAAGTTGAATTATTACTTCAAGAAGCTGGAAAGGATCTTACAGTTCATGTCGTTGAAACAAAGAATGGTGTTCACTTAATCACACCTTCGTTCAACCCAATGACCTTCAAAAAGCAATTTCCTGAGGTTGATATTCAGAAGAACAACCCAACTATCTTATATGTAGGATAGTTCAAACTTACAGCATTATTGGTATATTTAAACTGAAACAAATAAATTCAAGGAATATGAAAAAATTAGCAGATGGTGCGAAAGTTACGTGGGTTGCAAAAATGCATCCAGTACCACACCCAGAGGGAAAGACAGACAGAGATGGGAATATCCTACCAGTACTACGAGATAAAGTTTGTTTCGGTGAGGTAATTCGTGTTGGGTCGAAAGACGAATATTGGGTCATGCTTAAAGATCGTAACTACAGCCTAAGAATTAAGGCTAATATCTTGGAATTAGTGGACTAAAAATATTATATGAGAAGTATTCTAATATCTTCTCTTAGCGCTACGTTGCTTCTCGGGTCACCTACAAATGAAACCTCGAATGCAAATATTACACATTGCACTAAAGAGAAAATTGAACAGTCTGCTGTTAAAGATCCTATAGAGCTTCGCTCTAATAAGAACGGTCGGATCAATAGTAGGGAAGAACTAATCTCTGCGATTATTCATATTGAAAGCACTGGCAATCCTAAAGCAGTAGGTGATACTCATCTTGATGAACCTTCTATTGGCTGTATGCAGATTAGACCTATTATGGTCAGAGAAGTAAATCGGATACTCAAGCGATCAGGTTTAAAACTGAGGTACAAAATGAAGGATCGTTTTGATAGGAATAGTTCAATTGAGATGTTTAATGTTTGGGCTGATGCTTATCATAAACAGAGTTCATTTGAAAAGATGGCTAGGAATTGGAATGGTGGACCTAAAGGTTACACTCGAAATAAGACTGTTAAGTATTGGGCTAAGATTATAGCACATGCTGAAAACAACCTTTAGAGTTACCTAAAATCTTCGAACATTGGAAGAAAGCCTTCATTTGTTTTAATGTCTTTCCAATGGTCACTATCTACATCATCTCTCGTTGGATGAATTTTATAGCCTTGCTTTTCAGGAGTACCGAATGCGTTAGTTTCTCCACCTGCTTGTTCATCCCAAAAGCTTTTAAAGTCTTTGACAGTTCCAGTGTAGTGTCTGATACGATCTAACTCTGATTGTTGCTTGTCGGTCATTTTTTGAATTTTTCTTTTAGGCGGTGGAGCTCAGTTTTAATCTTAAGTCCTTTCTCTTCTACCTTATCAAGTTGTAGCAGAAGTTCATATCTCTTAATAGCATAGTTATCACCTTTCTCTTGTGCAACTCTATATCTACGAATGTTATCTGCTGCTTTACTCTTAAGCCGCATTGACGCATCTTTAGGATCGAAGCCATCTGATTCATTCAGATTATTAAATTCTTCAAACGCTGGTAAGTTTACCATGTCTTTTTCTTTTTGTATGATTCGTCTATCTTATCACAGACATATTTCTTAGCTTCTACAATATAACTATCTCCATTATGTTCTGGGTTTTCATTGTCTTCATATGAACACGCTTCGTTTGTAGCAGATTCACATACTTCGTTTACTTGGCCTACAATAGGCTGCATACTATATCCTGTAGTTGGTGTACTCCCACCGGTAGAATATGATACAGTTTGATTAGCTGGACCAAACCCTGCTACTTGAAATTCTTCAAATAATGGAATTTTTGTAGATGACGTTTGTTTCATTTAAATTTAGTTTTGTTACTATATATATACAAGATGATATAAACTTATCGTTTGTGCCACTTCATTACTAAAAAATAGTCCATATATATTATATCTAAAAGAGTTAAATCATGGCAGAGTATTTCAGATCTCAAAATTGGAAAAAGCTAACTGAAGTTGATATACCTCGTATAGCAGATTCACTTGGACAGATAGCAAAACAGATGGAAGAATCTAATATTAGAGAGAAGCGAAAGTTCGCAATTGAAGAAAAGATTTTACTAACGACGTTGAAAAACGAAAAATTCAAGTTAAATGAGCAACAAAAATCTAGTATTAGTAAGTAAGAAGGATTTCAGGGCAGCATTAGATCGAGGAGAGGAATGCTATATGAAAAAGCCTAAGTCTTGGAAATGCATGAGATATAAATGGAAAAGTAAATCAGAGAAATGGTTTATGGATTTATCTGAAGATGTTCGTAGGGGCAAAGTACTTGGAGTAGAGAAGATTGGGTTACTTATTGCAACTCAACTTGATAATCATTTCCGATATTTTCAGGGTGAAGGCTACGAATTTTATTTAGACACCAATGACTAATATTATCTACGCACTACTTTCTTTAGTAGCTGCTCAGATTTTAGTTTGGTTTCAACTTAATGGTCAATTTATATGGGATGAGTTTAGAGATCATCATATCATCGTAGCTATCGCATTTGCATTTCCAGTTTCGTGGCTATTTATTAATTATCAACGATATGCGTATATCATATTTGAACAATCGCTTTGGTCAATGCGGTTAGTTGGTTATGGTGTTGGTATGGTAATATTCTTAATACTTACTTTATATCTGTCTGGAGAAACACTTAATCTTAAAAACGGTTTATGTCTACTGTTATCATTTTGCATCATATTAATACAAGCATTTGTTAAATGAAAGATCCACATTCTATATTAGGAGTTGAAAAGAGTGCAACACTTGAAGAGATAAAGAAGGCTTATCGGAAAATGGCAAAAGAACATCACCCAGATAAGGGTGGTGATGAAGATAAGTTTAAAGAAGCCGCAGAAGCATACGATTTGCTTACAAATCCAAAAGCTAAAAGCAGCAGCCCATTTGGTTCATCTCATGGAGAATTTGGCTTTGGAGATTTATTCGCACGATTTAGTGGTGGAAATCCTGGAAATTGGAGAGAAGAGTTTGATGCTAAGTACGGTGGGAATAATCGTAAGGGTCGTAATACTACTTACAATATGATCATCCCTATCGAGGACGCGTATTTCGGATCAACTAAAGGAATGAATATTGGCTTAAGACTTGTCGATGTTAAAATTCCAGCTGGAGTCGTAAACGGACAAAAGCTAAGAATAAAGGGATATGGCCAACGAGGAGCAACAGAAGATCTTAATGGTGATTTAATTCTAGAGATTCTAATCCAAGAGAACGAATCATTCTATCTTGACAATATTGGTCTTCATACACTTCAAAGCATAGATGTGTTTGATGCTATCTTAGGAGCTGAGGTCCACATTAAGATTTTTGATAAATCTATTAAATATACAATTCCTGAAGGAACACAGAATGGTGCAACTTTAAGACTTAAGGGCAAAGGCTGGCCAATAATGAATAAGCCAAAAGAACAAGGAGATCTGTATCTTACTGTCGTTGTTAAAATTCCAACAGAATTATCAATAGAAGAAAAGACATCTCTCAAAAAAGTGAAAGAACATATTGATGGAAGAGAAGGACAGGAATAAAGTGAATAAGTTGCTAGATGAAATTCAGCGTAGAGATATGAATCATTATATGGATGTATGCTATGACACAGTGATTGCGTACCCAGAGCAACTTATAGAACATGAAGAAAGTACACTTGAAGAGAAAGTGAAAAGCATGAACCAGATGATAGAACATTTTGAAGGTAGAGATGAATTTGAAAAGTGTAGTAATCTTGCTGGTCTTAAACTAAAAATTGAAGAAGAATATGATTGAAGTATTAGAATTTATATTCGGAAGTTGGGTACATTTTATAGGTGTTGTCTTTCTTATGCTTATTGTAAGCAAGTGGAATTTTGTTAAAGTTACCCTGAACGCTGGTGACTCTGGACTTTTAAATAAGCTAGCAGAAATTGGTAAACAGAAAAAAGATGAAGACATATTACTAAAAAGCTGAATACGAAAATTTCTACTAACGGTGCAATAGAGTTCTTTCAAGAATCTTTAGATTCATAAAGTTCATATTTGTCCGTAGGTTGTCGTTTTAATTGATTATATTATGTATGTAATAAAACAACATGGAAATAACATACACAAGAAAGACAATTAAAAAGCTTCCAATTGTGAAGCATCCGATGCCCCCAAATTTCGTCAATCCTCGAAGTGGGCGCTATGTGGTTTATCCTGGTGGTGGTTGGTATCTTGTTACAGATGACGTTACACGCAAAGACATCGAATCTCGATGGAGAACGTTTAAAGCCAAAGAAGCTGTAGTTGTTCCGAAAGGTGATATATGGTCTGTACCTGGAAGCAAAGGTAAAGAATACATTGTAAGCTTTCTCAATATGAATTGGGGCTGTACTTGTCCAGGATTTGGATTTCGTAGAAAATGTAAGCACATCGATACACTTAAAGCCGATGTTTGAGTTCATACATACTATTCTTAATGACATATGTTGGTACATATTTTACTTGCAATATCTATACGAGATAGATCTTCTTTGGGACTATGTTTGTGTACATAGTGTGTACATTGAGGGAGTAATTAAAAATGGGATGATTATGATTTGGATACGAAAGTGGCCAAGATTAAAATAACATATTTGTCCAATGAACTAGACAAATATGAGTTATATTCTAGTGTACTAAAAATCAAACAACAATGGTAAACGAAAACACAAAGGCGATACTTCAGAGACTCCACGAATTTACGACTAACGTATCATCAACGTCAAGTGGGAAAATTAAGCAGGAGATCATCGGGAAATACGCTGAAGATATCGAACTCATCAAATGTATGAGATATACATATACTCCATACAAAACATACAACGTTACTGAAAAGTCACTCATCAAACATTCTGGTAAGTATTTTGCTGGTAGGTATTCAGATATGTTTGAACTACTTGATGCGCTTGACCAAAGACATATTAGCGGATATAATGCAATCGGTGTAGTGAATTACTTCTTACAGGAGTTAACACCTGAACAAGCCGCTGCATTCCTTCTTGTTCTTGGCGGTGATCTTAAAATGAGAGCATCTGCTTCAATTATCAACAAAGCTATTCCTGGTTCTGTTCCAACATTCAATGTTGCACTTGCCCAACGATATGATTCAAAATATGTAAACTTCGAATTAGAACAGTGGTTCTTAAGTAGAAAACTCGACGGCATAAGATGTGTATGTAGAAAAGAAAATGGAATCGTAACATTCTATTCTCGTAAAGGTTTAACCTTCTATACACTCCAAAGGGTTGCAGACGAGGTATTAAAGATTCCTGGAGATTTTGTGTTTGACGGTGAAATCTGCATTGTGGATAAAGATGGCAACGAAGATTTCACCGCTATTATGAAGGAATACAAAAAGAAAGATCATACAATTCAAAATCCAATGTATATCGTATTCGATATGTTAACCTTGAACGAATTTGACACAGAAGGTATTGGTACAACTCGGTTGCTGTCTGAACGCTACGAAGCTGCGGAAATAGCACTATCATCACCAGGAGTTAGTGGAAAGGTGATTAAGTATCTTGAACAGCTTGAAGCAACGGAAGAAAACTTCGCGAAGATGGCAATAATTGTTGAGAAAGAAGGATGGGAAGGATCAATGTTAAGAGCTAACGCACCTTACGAAGGAAAGCGAAGTAAGAACCTTCTGAAAGTTAAGAAAATGTTTGACGCAGAATACGAGATAGTTGGCACAGAGATGGCGCTGATGCGATGGTTAGAAGATGGCGTTGAATATGAATACGAATGTTTGGCAAAAGCCGTAATTCTTCATAAAGGCTGCGAAGTAGGTGTAGGAACAGGCTGGTCGAAAGAGGAGCGTATTTACTACCATGAATGTCCAGAAGAATTGATTGGAAAACTAATAACCGTACAATACTTTGAAGAAACGACTTCGCAGAAAGGTGGGTTTAGTTTACGATTCCCAGCTAAGAAACATGTATACGAAGGAAAGAGGGACGTTTAAGAATATCACTCTGAAAAGGATCCTCAATTTGAGGATCCTTTTCTATGCTTAAATGCTGATGAAGTGTTATGCTTACATCTTATCTGTAGCTAAGGGGTCAGTGTATTCTTCTTTGTAATCCTCGCCTAGCATATTATCAGGTGATGTCTTTATCTTCTGTTGATGTCATCTATGCCTGCTCGTAATAAGGTTCTCCTGTTGTTCCACATGTACATGGCATGCAGTTGCACATTCCACATTGCTGCTGTTGGAATTACTTGTGATAAGGTTGTTCTTCCCTTTCATCTCCAAATAATTCTTTGAAGAATGCCTTTGCTTCTAATACTTTCTCTGCGTGAAAGACAACGGTAACTAGCCCAGTTGCTTCTTCCATTGATACTTTTAATATTTCCATGTTAGTTTGTTTTATTTTATGTATTGAGCTATGAGTTAGAATTTGCGATAGGATTGCTATGTAATGATTAGTTTCAGAAATTTTTAGTTTTTGCTATAATGTAAATGAATTGTAGTTATAGAATTTTAGAATAGGATATTCATATAGATTACAATACTAATTGGACTTATTACAGTACTATGAGCAGTTTTAAAGATATAAAGATAGACTTTAAGAGTAAGTCGATAATGATTAACATGAACCTAATCGAAAAGCATTTGGGCATGTGTTCTTTAGTATGTGATAGTGTAGAAAAAACCATACAGAGAGCTACATCAAAACAAGTTGAAATATTAGCTACACCTGATCGTACCGTCGATGTAATTATGATGGCAATAAGAGATACTCAGATTTATGGCAATAGGAATTGGCAAAGACGGTCATTTATAAACATTCAAACAGTACGACAATGAAAGAAGATTTTTTTATAAGAGTACTTAAAGAACTACGTAAAGAATCTAAATGTGTTTCACGTCAAGTTGCAACACTTATAGTTAGAGATGGACGTATTATTTCAACTGGCTATAATGGAACACTCAAAGGTGCTAAGAATTGCTGTGATGTATTTGATGACGATTGGGAAAGAGATGAACATCATGTTTGGTCACGCGCTAATGAAATACACGGAGAACAGAACGCAATAGCAGTTGCAGCTAAGCATGGTATCGAAGTGGATGGATGTATATGTTATTGTAGCTTACAACCATGTAACGCTTGCCTACTCTTACTTATCCAATCTGGAATAAAAGAAATCGTTTACTTAGATACTTATGACAAATGCGATTGGTCAGATAATCTAATAAATAACATCGAACGTCTTGGAATTACACTCCGCCAAGTGAAGTAATTTACTGTTTGGGTTAGCTGATATATATAATAAACAGCTAACTTTGATAATAGAGGCTCTAACTTTTAAGCTTGCTCTTGACTTTACTGACTATCTTCGTAAGCATAGAATATATCTTACTGAAGTTAAGGTAGATTTCTTCGATAGAACTAGGCATGAATTCGTTGACTTTGCAGATTACTCTGCAATGCAGATGAACTATGATGAAAATTACATTCCAATAAATAATTGTAATCTAGGGGATGTTTGTGGTATTCAATTCTTCAGAGCCACGAGTGATATTTACGACTTTACAACTACATATAAAGTAACTGATGTTCTTGGTAACTTAAATGTAGATCAAGGTGTTTCGTTTGACATTCAAAGGAACGCTCAACGAGAAGTATTATCTGAACGACAGATAACGTTCCTCAATAAGACATTAACAGAATACCTAAAGTTCTACTCTGAGCTTAAGGCTATATACATTACCGGAATTTACTCACCGTGCTATGCTGAGCCAGGATGGTCAGAAAATACTTGGTACTTGAAATCATTAAGAGAAGCATTCACAGATAGTACTAATCAGTCTCGCTTTCCATACACTCAAACACCTATTCAAAAGAAGCCTCCAATAGTAAATCCACCAAGTACATTATAACTTACAAATAAATACAATAGAATACATTAAAGATTACAACGAGATCAGTCTGGTGTAATATTCAAATAAAATTTAACATGACATTCAATCTCCAAGAATATATCTTATTTAGAACTCAAGAGCAACGAGAGTTGTTCAATGGAGAAGTAGACACTAACTTCAGAATGGTAGCTAATCCTTGGATTGACCGCCGCATTTACGAAGAAGGAAATATTGTCTATCATCCCGTAGAAGTAGAACCAGCAACCGGGCAAGTTACTCCAACTGGGAATGACGGAGAACAGCATTTAGTTTGGTGGAGAGCTAATAGGAGAACTACACAGGGAGTGTTCCTTATACATGAATGGGATCTTATCGGTGGAATTGGAACTGGAGATTTGAATGTTCTAGGTGCTGATTCATTTGGGAAATTTCTAATTAACAGTACTGTTCCTGCAGTTTGGAACGGAGGTTTAAATGCACTTATCGAATCATCTAATCCTAATGATACACTTAAACTTGTGGCTGGATCAGGAATTGCAATCTTACATGATATAAATAGTCAAAGTGTTCGAATTGATAGTTTAGGTTCTGTAGGTGAA